>Ga0007852_1000057_pt1 | contig 36715 bp, 57 predicted proteins | sample CryBogCBH28Sep08_FD_71227 | JGI IMG/M metagenome (GOLD analysis project Ga0007852, IMG submission 71227) | Freshwater microbial communities from Crystal Bog, Wisconsin, USA - CBH28Sep08 | ecosystem: Environmental > Aquatic > Freshwater > Lake | place: Crystal Bog, Wisconsin, USA | collected...
CCGGCCACGAAGCCGCCGGCTGCGTCTCCTCCGAGCTGCGTGGCTGCTTCGTAAATCAGGCGGAGCTGCTCGGTGAGCCCTGCCGGATCAATCCGAACGTGGCCCATGCTGGCCTGCACGGTGGCGAGGATTAATTCTTGGCTCGCTTGATTGGGCGTGTTTCGGAGCGCTTGGTCAATTGCGAGCTCGTAGCCGGTGACGCTTGCTTTGATTGCGGCGTTGATGGCCGGGCCGTGCTTGTCTCCCAGCCGTTTAATGGCGGGGTAGTTGGGCATGTCCTCTTTGGCGCCCTTAGTAGTTGAACGGGCTTTTGGGTTATCGGTTATCTGCGCTTTCAAGACTTCAGCCTCTTCGAGCGTGTGGTGTTTGAACTCGAACTTCCGAGAGCGGGGCTTGCTGGCAAACTTGGCAAACGCCTTAGCCTCCTGCGCCTTTAGGTCAGCTTGCGCCGAGCTGCTCGAACTTTCGCTTTCTTGACCCGTGTCTTTTTTGCTTTCGCCAGCCGGAGCTTGGACTGCCTCGCTGCTTGGTTGCTCACTTGGGGTCTCCTTCTGCCCGGTTGTCTCGCCGGTTGCGTTGGTCTCGAGCAGTCCCTTAAGAAACTGGATCTGGCTCCCGGCCACAATGAAGGGCTCGTCTGCCTCGGGCATCTCGTAGAGCGCTTGCCCGAGTTCGCCCTGTACGTCGTTGAGGGTCTTTTGGCCGGAGAACAGGCTGATCTGTAGTGCCTGCGCCTTGTCTTTCATGGTCTCGGCGTTGGCGCGGTCCTGAAGCACGAACGTGACGTTCAGGTCGGCGTCGAGGTAACGGCGGCAGAGGCTGTTGATCACGTCGGTGATGTAATTCTCCATCGGGCGAGTGGAGACGGTTTCGCTCGACTCCTGCTCGCCCTCCATGTGGCCCTTGCCTCCTCCGAGGCCGGCGCGTGCCACCACTCCGAGCGCGCTTGGGGCAACGCCGAAGCACGCCGCGATGCGCTTGATGATGTACTCGTCGTAGTCCGATTTGTAGCGCTCCGACTCGCTGGGCATGGCGATTGGATCAAAGCCATCGGGGAGCACCTTGATACGGTGGCGCTCGGCTGTGGATCCGGTGAGGCGGTCGTTCAGGATTCGCTCGTAGGCGCTCAGCTTCTCCAGCGTGAGCTCCATCGAGTTGGTCTTCATAAACGTGGTCGGCATGCTTCCGAACTGGTATTCAGCCCGCATCCATGCTTGGCGGTCGAGGTAAAGCGTGGCGGCTGGGATTGCCTCCTCCACCGGGCTGAAGCCATACGCGCTCCAGCTGCGGCGGTTCTTAATGAAAACCGAGAGTTGGTCGGTCTTGTATTCGCCGTATTTGCCGGGCGTGTTGTAGAAGTCGCCATCGCTGTCTGGGCTGGCGGTGAATTCTCCGCGAACGAAACCCCAGAGGATTTGCTGGTAAGCCGGTGATGGCGGGTGTGGCACGTCGCCGCGGTTGTCCAGCAGTATCTTGATTGTCGGCGCGTCGATGATGTCCATGCCGATAATTGCGCCGCCCAAGTTGTAGCGCGGGTAAACGCAGAGCTGGTCAAAGACCATGATTTGCCACATGGCTTCCGTTAGCCACTCGCTCCAGCTGCGGTCGCTCTGGACGTACGGGTTCTTCCAGAACGAGGTGAGGCGGTTGATCTCGTCGCCGTAGCGCTCTCGGCCAATTCGTGACGCTTTGGCGTGGCTGCAGTTCTCGTCCTGCATGATCTGGGCGATGGCGTTCTCGCTCAAGTCGAACGACCAGTCCTGCTTGACGAGGTCGCCCACTCGGATTTCGATTGCGCGGTGGATCACGTCGCATTGCTCTGCCAAGTTTCGCAAGACCGCGAAGGGAACTTCCGACTGGGTCAGGTTTAGGTTCTGAGCAACCTGATATTCATATTTTCTGGGAAGCGCGCGGCCCGAGTCGTCCAGCACCACGTCAATGGGTGCGGGGAGCAACGGGGCGGCTGGTCCCAGCATGGCGCCGAAGCCCGAGCCGGTGAAGCCGGGCTGACCGGATTCGTAGCCGACGCCGGGGCGGTCCATTGGGATTGCTTGGCCGATGCCCGTGACGATGCCTTGTCCCGCAATCGTGCTGTAAGGCTCTGACGGCGTCGCTCGGTTGTAGTTGGACGTTCCCATTGGGGTTGCGGCGAGGCCGGCCTTGACCGCCTTTGCGACTGTCTCTGCGAGCTTCTGGTCTCGTGCCTTGCGGCTGAAGCGGTCCCGAATTGCCATGTCGTCCTTATCGTGGGTAGATCTGCGTGAGGTCTGGTGTTTCGTTGCGTGCGCCGCAGTGCGGGCAGTTCGTGCTGCCTTGTGCGACCGGGAGGCCGCATGTGTCGCATGGGGGTGCGAGTTGTTGGAAGAAGCGGTCGGCGCTGCTTCCGGCTGCCAGCCCAAGCTCGGCGAGCCCGTGCACCAGTGCGTCGAGCCGGTCTGGGCTGGTGCCGCTGTCTGGGAGCCACGTGGTCATCTGGTCCTCGAGCTGCTCGAACATCCCGACGTGCGAGACTCGTCCTTGCTCGTAGAGAGCCGCCTGTGGCTCCGCGCGCAGGCGCTTGCCGGTGCGGGCGCTCACGCCTTTGTAGGGCGCGCTTGGCATCACGGATCGGATTGTCATCTCGACCATGTCGCCGCCTTGATTCTTCTCGGCCACGATGCGGTCGGCGTTAAAGTCCTCGAATGCCTGCACTGCCCGGTGCGCCCACCCGCTTGGGGTGTCGCGGCAGCTGCGGTCGCCCAGAACGTATCCGCGCCCATCGATGCCCTTGCCGACGATCACTATTCCAGTCTCGTCGCTTGTCTCGCCGCTTGTGACGGCGGGGTCAATGGCCACGACGATGCGCACCATCTCGGGCAGCTTGTCTGGGCTGATGCGGGTGCTCTCGATGTCGGTCGCTCGCCAAAGGGCGCCGGGTGTGTCCAGCAGCAGTTCGCCGTAGAGCTCCTGCCGGCCCAGACGGGTGCCTTCGTAGCGCTGGCGCAGTTCTTGGAGCGCTGCCGGTGAAAGGTTGCCGGCGTTGTCGAACGTCGAGCCTCGGGTGATTACGACCGAGCCGTCGTCTCGCGCCGTGAACTCCTTGATCAAGGGAACCGGGCGAGGCGTGGTGGTGATGACCACTTTCGGGTCGCCAATGCGGAGCGCGGGGCTGATGCCTCGGGTCCACATCTCGTCGTAGGGCCACGCGGCCAACTCGTCAGCCCAGCCGCCGCTGAGGTTCAATCCCAGCGCGCCGTCAGGCTTCTCCGCGCTCAGGCCGATAATCTTCGAGCCGTTGGTCAGCGTGAGGATCAGGTCGCTGCGGTTGTATCCCTGCCGCATGCCGGGGTCGAGCGCCTGCAGGATTCCGCTGGGGCCTTCGAAGCACACGCGCTTTAGAGCTCCGAAGGTTGGGGCGGCGATAAACCACTCGGTTCCGTCGTTGATGAGCGCTTGCTCCAGTAGCCAGCGGCTGCCGGTCCACGTCTTGCCAAATCCGCGACCCGCCATGATGAGCCAGATGCGCCAGTCCCCTTCTGGCGGCAACTGCTGGGCTCGGGCTTTGCGCCGGTACTCGCTGTCGCCGATCGCTTGCTTGGTGCGTGCGGAACTGGCGGCTCGGGCTTTGAGCTCGAGCGCTTCGAGCCGTTTAAGCTCGGTCAGCCTCTGTTGCTTCAGCGTGCTCATCGTTCTCCCCTAGTGACGCTTCCAGACGTGCGATCTCCGCTTGGATAAAGTCCAGCGTAATCACTTCGGTCTTCACCGGGGCGTCAAGTCCCAGCAGCTTGGCGCGTCGGTCCATGATGGCGAGGCATCGGTCAATGGCCGGCAGCGAGTTCTGCGTGAATGCCTTGTGTGTCGCAATGGCCAGCAGTCCGTCGAGGCGCTCTCCTTCCAGCCGGCGGTACTCGTCGACCGCTTCCGCTGGGATTGCTGCGAGGGCTCTCTGGACGCGGGCGTAGGCCGTTGGCTTGGAGCAGTCCATCTGGTCTGCGATTTGCTGGTATGTGTAGCCGCGCGACCGCAGGCGCAGTGCCTCGGTGTCAATGTGGGCTTGTTCTTCGGTTCGCTCGTATCGTGCCATTTGTTAGGAAGGTTAGGCGTTAGGGCTTAAAATCAAATTCTTCGCCGGTGGATTCCAGCACGGGCTTGATGCCGGTGAGCTTCTGCCAGCGGGCGCAGATTACGTCGGCGTAGCGCGGATCAAGCTCGAGCCCGTAGGCGATTCGGTTGGCCTTGTGTGCCGCGATGATGGTCGACCCGGAGCCCATAAAGAAATCCAGCACGATCTCCTTTGGCCGGCTGCTCCACTCGATCATCTTCTCGACCAGTGCGATTGGCTTCATCGTTGGGTGCAGTTCCGACCGGCTGGGGCGGTCTTCTCGGATTACCGTTGAGCCCTCGTTGCTCATCTTGCGGACCAATTCCACGAGCTGCTCGTGGTCGAGGCTGTCAAGGTCCATGTCGTCGTCGATAACCGTGGTGCGGGTGAAGTCGCCGCAGAAGTAGTGGCCTTCTCCCTCTTTCCAGCCGTAGAGGATTGGCTCGTGCTTCCAGTTGAAGTCTTGGCGGCCGAAGGTGGAATGGTTTTTCACCCAGATGATGACTTCGCTCATTTTGAAGCCGGCGTTTTGGAATTCAAGGCTAAAGTTCACGCGCTCGCTGTCTGCGTGGCTGACGTAAATCACGGCGCCGGGCTTCATGGCTTCCATGTAGTTCTTGTAGACCTTGCGGAGGAATTCTACAAAGTCGCCATTTTCCATGTCGTCGTTCATAATCTCGCCGGCCACTCCGCTGATTGCGACGTTGTAGGGCGGATCGGTCCAGACGAGGTCGGCCTTCTTGCCGTCCATCAACCTCTGGACGTGCTCGCGGTCCGTGGCGTCTCCAACAAGCAGGCGGTGCGGGCCGAGCAGCCAGATGTCGCCGAGCTCGCTGGTCGGTTCTTCTGGGACCGAGGGCAGTTCGTCAAGGTCGCCCTGCATTGGATCGACCGGCTCCACCGGGGCGTCAAATCCCAGCTCGGTAATGTCCCAGCCGTCAATTGCCAACTCCTCAAGCGTTGCCTTAAGGATTGCGTCGTCCCATGAGGCGAGGGCGCCGGTCTGGTTGTCGGCGAGGGCGTAGGCGCGCACCGTGGCTTCGTCCCACTCCTCGGGTGCTCGGGAGATGGTGATTTGCTTCCAGCCGAGCTGTTTGGCCGCTTCGAGCGTCCCGTTGCCGGCGATGACCACTCCGTCGAACGTCACGACGATTGGCTTGCGCTGGCCGAACTCGCGCAGGCTGTGTGCGATGGCGTCAAGGTTGCGCTTGTCATGCGTGCGTGCGTTGCGCGGGTCTGGTGTCAGATCTGCGATGTCGACTGTCTCGACGTTCATGGTTCCCCTTGTCGCTTCGATTGGGTGCAGTGCGCCTAATCTAGGCTCTCATTCTCCCATGAAATGGTGACTAACACAAACGCTAAGCAATTATTCGGTTTTAATGTGGTGACAATTCGATGGTATGAAACGGGCCGGCCACCGTGGTGGTGTGCTCGGCGGTGACCATTAGCGCGCGTCGAAGCGATGCCCGATCGAGCCGTGGAGCTGCGAAGCCCAGCGCGCCGAGGCACACGCTCGCGCCGGATCCGATGGCGCTGTAGGCGTATCCTTCCACGCTCAAAGCCTCCACGACGCCTTTGTCGGCGCTCACCTCGTAAATCCTTAAGCCCTCAACGATCAGAAGGTTCCAGTCGGTTTCTGCGGTCTCGCACTCCAATATCTGCCGCAGGGTGGGGTTGGCCAGCCTTCTGGTGTGCTCCATGAATTGCTGGCCGGCTCGCCATGACCCGGCGAAGCCCAGCAGCACGTTGCCGTAGCGCGCAATCTTGGGCGTGGCGCTCGGGGCGCATAAATCCCCGACGGCGGCGAGGCTGTCGCTTCCGATGGTTGCTCCTGTGGGCGTGCTGATTGCGGCGATGACGGTCACTTGACCTGCTCGAAGTCGCCGTCCCAGCCCTTGCCGCTCAGCCACGCGGCAAAGGCTGCTCCGAGCTCATCGTTTTTGATCTGGTGCTTCTCGACGAAAGCGTCGAAGTCGTTAAAGTCGCTCACGCTTCTCTCCCTAATACTTCCCAAATCCGTGCCAGTTTGCTCTCGGGCGTTTCGTCGTAAGCGTGTATGACGGCCAGTATTTTGCTTCTTTCAATATTGCGCTCGGTGAGGTGCTTGATTACGTCGCACTCAACTTTAGTTTTTAGGTCGTTAGGCTTTAGTTCTTCGGGGCTCATAGTTTCTCTCCGCAGGTGGGGCATTGGTTTCACTGGTGACACTAGAGCAGGGTCTTGGGCTGGTTGTGCGCCCACTCGACCCGTGCCTCGATCATTGACCAGTAGTCCTCGGTCATCTCACAGCCCACCCAGTCAAAGCCTTCAAGGACACAGGCCACTGCCGTTGAGCCGGAGCCGAGAAACGGATCTAACACGGTTCCGCCTGGTGGTGTCACGAGCTTGACGAGGTAGCGCATCAGGGCAAGGGGCTTGACGGTGGGGTGGAAGTTCTGGGCTGGTTTAGTATCCATTCCATTTTTGACTGAATGAGCATCAGTTCTTATGTTGAAAGCACCTACTGCCTTTTCTGGCAGCCCTTCCAGCCCTGCGTTGCGCTCGGACTTGCTTGCCTTAGCGCAGTAGAAGAAGCGCCCTGCGTCGTTCGGGAACCCTGCCAGCACTTCCTCGCTTCCGTCGTGGATGACGTTGGCAGGCCAGCGACCTTCGGGAGCGGGGCCAGTTTGTTGCGCTCTAACTACTTCGCCGGACGTTTTAGTGAACGCTGTCTCACTTGGGTCGCCTCCATAACTTCTGCTTGCAGGCCACGTTTCCACTGTCGTCCCAACCCGTGACCCGTCAATGTTCATCGCACCCGTTCCCCACTCCAGCACGTTCGAGGCCACCGTGCCGGTCAGGGGCTTGCGAGCGACACAGATAGGCTCGTGGGCTGGCTTTAGGGCTGTTCCCCAGCCTTGCCAGCGTTGCGCCTCAGGGGTGACTGGGATTTCTTTCTTGTCAATCAGGGGTTTCGGGCCACCTACGGCGTTTCCTTGTCCACTTGCTATCCCTGCTTTTGCTTGACCAGTCACTTCACGCTCCGCACCGGCAGCCTTGTCTATGGCTTTGCTCACGTCCAGCGACTTCGGGAAGCCAGAGCCGTAGAGCCACATTATTTGGTCACGGATCTCGAAGCCAGCGTCCTCAATGGCCACGGTCATCCGGTGGTAGGTGCGAGAGCCGGAGAACGCCAGCAGGTGGCCGCCTGGCTTTAGCACTCGGAGACACTCGGCCCACAGGTCTTGGTTGTAGGCAATGCCCGAGGCGTCCCACGTCTTGCCCATAAAGCCCAGTTCGTAGGGTGGGTCGGTGACGATTGAGTCCACGCTGTTGTCGGCCAGCGTCTTGAGCGTTTCGAGGCAGTTCCCTTTTAGTAGCACGATTACAACTCTATAACGTGGAACGGCCCAGCGACGGTGGTGGTGTGCTCGGCAGTCAGCAGTAGAGCGCAGCGTAGGGCTTGGCGTTCTTCGGGGGTCATCGGCTGCTCACGGGAACTCGTTTTCGATTTCTTCGAGCTCGGCAATCCGGAACGCGAGGTCTGCCTCCCAGCCGTTGAGCGCTTTGGCCGTGTCGCATGGCCATTCCATGCCGCACTCCCACAGCGCGCACTGCTGCTTCTTTGGATCAGTCTCGCTCTCCGTTGGCTGGTGCCGGCTGCGCAGTTCGCTCCGGGTGGCCTCGTTGGTCATGCTGTGCGGTTCGTCGCGGTCTTCTCGGACGATCAGTGATTTGCGCGCTTGCTCGAGGCTGTCGTTAAAGCCGGCGGTGTCAACGTGGATTTGAACGTGCCGCAGCCGGGCTTCCAGCGTTGCCTTGATGTGTGCCTTGAGCGACGCCACTTGCTCCTTGAGCTCGTACTTCTCGATTCGGCACCTTGCGAGCTCGCGCTTGCTCGATTTGATCAGCTCGTCTTGCATGTCCATAATCCGCTGCTGGGCGCAGGAAGCGCACGCGCTTGTCTGCGTGTATCCGTGCGGGCAGTCTGGGGTGTTCTTCATGTCGGTCATTTCGTCACCTTCAGCAGTCGGTAGCCGGGCTTGGTCTTGGTGAACTGGGCGGCCAGCTCGGGGTGCGCTTCTTTAAACGCCTTTGCATCAAAGGTTTCGCTGGCCTTCGTGCTCTTGTAGGTGTAGAGGGTCTGGCCATCGAAGGTCACGGCGCTTGCGGATCCGATGAGCTGCTCCAGCTGCGCTCGGAGGTTCTTGAGTTCCGCTTCTTGCTGGTCGAGCACTTCTTTGGCTGCGACGTACTCGCGGACCAAGTCGGCCACCATCTCGTCTCCCTCGACCGTCTCCTCGGTGCTTTCGGGATAGAGCGTCTTCAGCGCGTCTAGGTCGTCCCCTGTGGCCGCCGGCTCGGTGTCCGTGGTCACTTGGTTCCAGAACTCAAGTTCCGCGGTTGTAAGGGCCACCACGTCGCCGGTGGTGAACTGCACCCGGCGCTCGACGATTCCCTGCCCGCCGATCAAGCAGACCACGCGCGCGTCCCAGAGGCCGGTCACTGCGGCGTAGTGGCAAATCTGGCTCTTGTAGGCCGGCGGGATCTGGCCGTCGTTCCATGCGGCGGCGTTGCCTCGTCCCGACAGGCCGGTGGTCTTGATCTCGAGGATCTCGGTTGTTCCGATTGGGAAGTCTTGCCCGTAGTAATCGTTGACCTTGCCCAGCTCGAACTCGTGGGCGTTGAGGTCGCTGACCCGGCAAATTAGAAAGTCGACGTTGGCCAGCTGGAACTCGTTGTTCCCCTGAAGCAAGACCGGCCAAGCGACAACTGCCAGCCCTTCTTCCGCTATCTGCTTGGCGTAGATCTCCGCGATCGGGCGCTCGAAGGCTTGACCGAGGCGAGTGGCCTCGTTGCCGTTGAACGGGTCCTCCACGCGCCCGGTCTTCTCCAGCCAGAGCTGCATGCGGCTCTTGTAGGGGTTGGTGCCGAGAATGGTGCCGGCGTCGGAGCCGCCGATTCCCTTACCTCGGGCTTCGAGCCACTCCTCGTGGTCGATCGTGTCGGTTCTTGTAATTACTTTCATGGTGCCTCCTCAGGCTTGGTTGGTTGGTACTGCGATTCTAAATCTACTATGTGACATCAGGTCGCTGCACGGATGCTGGTCAGCAAGCTGCGCAATCCGTCGAGCCGTGACTGGGCGGCTCGGAGCGCCTCTCGGCAGGTGGTCAGCCGGTTCTCGGCAATCTTGTAGGCGAGGAACTCGGCTTCGCAGAGCCCGTGGGCTCGGTCTGCCACCTCGTCCACTGTCAGTTTCTCCTTAGCCAGCGCACGGATCTGTAGCCGTGCTTTGGCGTAGGCGGTCTTAAAGTCGGCCTCATGGTGTGCTGCGTCGTCGCCGGCCTTTGCGATCTCGTCGACGAGCTCGTCAATCTTTTTGAGGCTTTTGGCGATGCCGTTCTGCACGTTGGCCACGGTGAAAAGGTCAGCCATGCTTACCAGTCCTTGCATTGGTTGTTTTGGTCTGGGACGGGGAGCCCGTGCTGGATCTGAACCGCGACCCATACTTGCTGCTGCGGCGTTGCGTCTCCCGGTGTCGGTGCGAAGCGCAGGCCGCCGTGGTGCTCCCAGTTCCACTGGGTGATGCCCAGCCCACCGGCGTAGTGTCCACGTTGCGCCCAGTTGTGGGTCTCGCAGATGTAGACCCGAGTCCACTTGCGCATGGTGGTTGCGTCGACGAGCTGCGCCTTGACCGCAATGTGTGGTGCTGGCGCTGTCTTGGCTGCGGCGTGGTGGTGCGGCGCAACCGTGAGCGTGCTCAGGACGGCGAGGGCGATTGCTTTGCGGATCACTCGGCCTCCTCCTCTCTGGTTTGGCTTACTTCGACTGTGTTCAACATTGGTGAGTCATTGGTAATGCGGTTGTAGGCAATTTCAGCGTATTCAGGGTTGAGTTCCGTGCCGACAAAGTTGCGCCCGTGTCGGTTTGCCATGACTGCCACCGTTCCGCTTCCGGTGAAAGGGTCAAGCACCGTGTCTCCCTCGGCGCTTCCGGCCAAGACACAAGGCTCGACCAGCGCTTCGGGCATTACTGCGAAGTGTGCGCCCTTAAACGGTTTGGTCGTGATAGTCCAGACATCTCTCTTGTTGCGTCCCGTTGGGTTTACGAAACGCTCTCCCATTTGGTCGGTGTGGATACCTGCTCCACCCATACTGGCGTTTTTGGTGCTAGGCCTATCGCTGTGGAAGGCATACTTTGAGCGAGCCAGACTTGCATCTGAAACAGGCTCTTTGATTGCTTCGTGGTCGTAGTAGTAGCGAGGTGACTTGGTGAGCAGGAATAGATACTCGTGGCTCTTGGTGGGTCGGTCTGTCACGCTCTCGGGCATTGGGTTGGGCTTGTGCCAGATGATGTCTGAGCGCAGATACCAGCCGTCAGCCTGGAGAGCGAACGCCACTCGCCACGGGATGCCGAGCAGTTGTTTTTCCTTTGCGAAACTATCGCCTAAGTTGAGCCAGAGGGTTCCGTCGTCGGCAAGAACTCGCCAGACCTCACGGAATACGGCGACCATTTCAGCGACGTAGGCATCTGGAGCATCCTCGAGGCCGATTTGAGAGTCGATACGGGTCGCACCGCACTTCCCACAGGTTTCACGAAAGAACTCCCTAGCAGTTGCGTTCTTGACATCGTTTCCAGTTCCGCAGTTTCGGTTGATGTTTGCCTTAGTCGCCATTGGCTTGCCGAGGTGATCGCAGTCTGTATCCCCTCCGTTCCAAGTTGCTGTCCCGTAGTCACGAAGCCCGAAATAGGGCGGTGACGTGACACAGGTGCGAGCCGAGCCTGCTGGCAGCTCTGCTAGACGCTGGCGAGCGTCTCCCACCAAGATGAGTGAGTTCATTCTTGCTCCTCCTCGTCTGGGGTTGGCGCTTCTTCCCGGTAGGCCAGCTCCTCGGTGTCGAGCCAGTAGAAGTGGTCGGATTGACCAGCCTTCAATCCGTCCATAAGTTTCTGGAGCACTTCCCATGTCATTTTGATGTGAGTCTGGTTTTTAAAGCTCGTCATGCCGTTCCCCAGACAATCGCGCGGCGTCCCGACCGGGTGATGGCTTCTCCAACTTTGACGACCAGCCCGTCTCGGGTGAGCTCGATGCGCCGAGGCCGCGCCGTGTTTGGTGCGAGCTGCAGCCGGTCGGCGATCTCTTCGTCGGTCATTGGTTGCTCGCGGATCGCTTCCAGCACCCGGCTGCGAAGCGTGGCCGTCTTCCCGATCATGCTCTCGGCGGCAAGGATGCTTGTGAGCTGGTCCTCGTAGGGCGGCAGGTCGAAGAGGTTGTAGGTCATGCCTCCCCTCCCATCTTGGTGCCGCACTTGCAGCAGGTGATTCGGACGCTGGCGTCTCCTCCTGCCCAGAATGGACTGGTCAGTCGGTTCTTGTGTGCTTCGCAGTACCAGCCGACCGTGCCGCGCGTGGTGTAGCGGAAGTAAGCGGTGGGCGCGGTCTTCATCAGATCACCTTCCAGAGGATGCCGTCTTCGTCGGTGCCGTGGATTGCGAGGTCGGTGTAAATCACGCATTCCGTGCTTCCGATAAAGCGAAAGACCGTTTTGCCGTTCATGTCTCCGACGACTTCGGCGATTAGTCGGTGCTTGTAACTGCTGACCAGCTTGTCGCCGGGCTTTGGGTTGCGGTGCTTCAATTCCATCTTGTCCTCCTCAGGATCTCGGGCGCTTTGCCCTTGTTTGAATTGTATGTCCACCACGTGGACACAAGCAAGTATTTTCTAAAGCCTTTATTTTGCTTGAGTTTTTGCCCTGCGTTGCGCTTGGTAGCACGCCATGCATTGGCCCGATCGCAGTCGGTCTGCTGGTGTGCACTCGACAATGCGGTCGCATGATTTGCATCGCTCGGTCGTTGCTTCCCGTGCTCGCTCTTTGCCGGTCTGAACGAAGCGCACGAGGTCGTCAAGTTTCATCGACATCCGAGCCATTTCATCGAGCAATCGGCTGATGTCGCGCACGGCGTCAAATATCGGATCCGCAACGGCGGCGCTCTCGCGACGGATCACTGCGGCGGCGGTTGGGTCTGAGTAGGAGCCCTTGCTTCGTGGTCCTCGTTGCCCGGTTGCGTCGGCGACTGCGCGCGTGCCGGCTCGTCTCACAAGGTCCAGCATCACTCCGTCGGTCAATCGTGCGATTGCCTTTTCGACCATCTTGCGGTCGCGTATCATTCTGTCGGAGTTCTTCATCGCTTGGGGCCGCGAAGATTCACGATCGAAACGAAGAGCAGCAGCGTGCTCAGGATTGCGACGGTCATGGGTGGCTCCTCCTTATCGTGGCTTCGATTGTAGTCCAGTCGCTTGGTCGCCAGACGTAGACCTCGGCGCATGGGATCTGGCGCAGCTCGGCGAGCACTTCGTCTTGTGCCGGGCTGGTCTTGCCCTTCTCTCTTTTGAGCTCGGCAAAGATGAGCCGTTCTCCACGCCATGCCGTGATGTCGGGGTATCCGGCCAGCGAAACTCGCCGGCTGTCTGGCACGGAATAAACCGACCAGCCGTTCAGTCTCATGGCGTGCGCGAGCTGTTCTTGGAAGTCCTTTTCAAGCATCGTGTTTTTCCACGTTGCCTTGCCAAATAACGGATCAGTCGCCACTGCCGTACCTCATGTTGCCGATGGCAATCTCGATGGCAATCCCGAACGGGTCTGTGCTTCCGATGGTTTTAATCTTCTTCTTGCGCTTGCGCGGGGTGCGGTGGTTGGCCTTGTGCCAGATGGCGTACTGGTCAACCGTTCCCACTCTAAATTTGCGTTCACGGGTCACGGCGGTAAATCTCCCTCGCTCTTTCTGCTGCTATCAGGTCGGCGCTGGTTGCCCAGCTGTGCACGGTGAAGCCGTTAATTTGGCTCCACGCCGGCTCGGTGGTGATGTAATGGTGGCATGGCCGGCAAAGGGCGAGCACGTTGAACTCGTCAAGAATTGAGCCGCCTCGTGCTCTGGTCATGATCTCGTGCACATCGGTCGCGTGATTCGAGCAAGTGTAAGGGATCTGCGCCTCGCACTGGGGGCGCTCCTCGAGGATCCGACGCACGAAGATCCGGCGCGCCACGTTCACGGCCTGCCGCTTCTTTGAGACGGGGTTGAGCCGGCTGCGCTTCACTCGTCATCCTTGTCTGGGGTCTCGAGGTCACCGAAGTTAAAAGTCTCGCCAGCAAACCAGTTCCCCTCGGGCCACTGCTGGTTGCGCTCGAAATAGTCGACGGTCCATGCGAGGCATCGAAAGCAGAAGTGTGGTGACGCTCCCCAGAAGGCGCTTGTGCGCTCCATGCACCACTGCGTGCAGCCGTCGCATTGTCCCGGCAGCCAGTGCTCCAGCCGGCTGTAGTGCTCTTTCACCCAGTTGATTAGGTGCGGCTCCTCCGAGCCGATAATCGTGAGCTGCCCACGGATCGGGTTGGCGTTGACCGTGATGCCGTTTCGCCAAAGGTGGCAGAGCAGCTTGAGGTAGTCGTCCTGCGGCTGCGGGTTGTCCTCGCTCTCGAGCTTCACGCTTTTAGCGTAATGCACGCCGGTGTGTCATTTTCGATTTTGGAAGATCTGACGGTTCCGCTTTTTGATTTCTGCCATGTCCGGCGCTGGTTCTAATAACGGTTCTTTATGGTTAGTAGGACACGGGTGTCCGGTCTGAGTGTCGCATATGTCCGGTCTGGATGCTGAAATGTCCGGTCTGGATTTTTTCAGGGCGGACATGGTGTCCGGTCTGGTTTCTCCCATGTTGAAGCGGTAGCAGGTCGCCCGGTGCTGTCCTGCGGGCCTCTGGACGCTGATCACTCCGAGGTCGACGAGCTCCTTGAGGATTCTCCGAACGTGCCGATCGCTCATGCCGGTCTTCATGGCGAGCGTGGCTTGGCTCGGGCGTGCCTCGGTGCCGTCCTCGTGCGCGTGGTCGGCAAGGGCGATGGCCACTAACTTTTGGCTCGGCTGTAGGTCAATCTGCCAGACGATCGCCTGCACTCGGACGCTCATGAGGTCGCTCGCTTGGGCTGGCGCAACTTTGAGCTGCGGTCGGCGTGCGCTCGCTTGCAGACGGGGCATGTCACCGTGAAACCGGCAGCCTTGCCTCCGTTGGCTTGGCAGCGGCGTGCGAGCATCTGGTAGCCCTTCTCGGTGCCGCAGTTGGGGTGGGCGCCGGGCTCCTCGTAGCCGGCGGGCATGCGGTGGCCCTCGACGTAGTTCTTGTGGGCTTGGTTGCACTCGGCGCAACTGATGCCGTTGAGCATGGTCCATTGGTATCCGCGCTCCGAGCCGCAGCTCGGGTGGTCTTCTATCCACTGGGCGTTGCGCGCCAGCTTGATGTTCCGTTGCTTGCGGATCCGTTTTAGCTCCTTGCCGTTGGCTCCTCCCCAGATGCCATAAATCTCGTTATTGACGCCAATCTCCAAGCACTCGGGTTGGTAGCGGCAGCCGGCGCAGATGGCCTGCGCTTTCTTCTCTGCCCTTATGCGGTCGCCCTTTGGTGTCAGGTAATCCGGGTAGAAGAGCTGCGTCTCTCCTGCGCACGGAGGGTTGTTAAAACTCATTGTGTCTCTCGGTTCTTCTTGCCGCGGTAGGCATATTCGTTATGGGCCAACCGGCATGGCTCGCAGTCGCTGACGGTCTCCCCGCGCTTGCGTCGAGCCATCAATCGGTGGTAGCCGGCGTTGGTTCCGCACTTGGGGTGGTCTGCGCCGGTCATCTCGTCGAGCTCGAGGTTCTGAAGCCGACGGATCAGCACGCGCTCTTCCGGCGTGGTGCCTCCCCAGACGCCGTAGGGCTCGCTGCGTATCGCCTTGTCTAAGCACGCTGTGCGGGCCTTACAGCCGTTGCAGATGGCCTTTGCCTCGTCTTGCCTTGCCTCGTCGAAGAAGAGGCCCGTCGGCGTCCCTGTGCAGTTCACTCGCTAATCACGGCGAGCGTGGCTGCCGTGACGATCGCTGCGACTCCGGAGCTGGCGAGTGCGGTCAGCACGGTCGTGAAAATTCCCCACCCGAAGCCGAAGCCGTAAAGAACGACGGCGAGCTCGGTCCAGCAGGCTGCGAACAGGACGTAGTCGCGTCCTCGCTCGGTGGTGATGTGGTGCTTCTTCATAATTGTCCTCCTCAGGATTGACGGGCTCCTTGCCCGCCCTCAAACCTAGCGCCGCCGGTCGGCGGGCGTCAAGGTCCGTTCACTTAATGAAAAGGCCGGCCTCCGAAGAGGCCGGCCTTGTGTCGCCGTTGCGGAGTCGGCGACTACTTGGGCAGGACGAGGCCCTGCTTCTTGGCTGCTCGTCGCTGCGCTCGGTTTGGGTGGTTCAGGTTCTCAATGTGCGCCACGAGCCCTTGTATCTGCATGTGGGCGTGAAGCAGCGCGTACTGGATCAGGTTGGCGTGCGCCAAGTCCTTGACCTTGCCGGGCTTGCTCCCGCCGTAGATCTCGTTGGCGTCTTCTGCGGTCAGCTCAATGTCTCCGTAGTTCTCCAGAATGGCCTCGAGAATGGCCTGAACGCCGGCGCTGGTGGTCGCCATTAGAAAGCGTCCTCGGGCTCGGAGTAGCGGTGCGCGGTGGTCTTGGGTGCGACGCTGTCGCCCTTGTGGGCGGTTGCCCAGCGCAGGTCTGGACCGCACGCCTCAATCTTCACCTCGACCGCCGATCGCTTCTCGCCCTTGTCCGTCTCCCAGCTGCGCTGCTCCAGCGTGCCGTGAACGATTACCCGGTCGCCCTTGTGCAGGCTGTCGGCGATGTTCTGGGCAATCGACCCGAAGGCCGAGCAGTCAAAGAACGATGTCTGCTCCTGCTCGGCTCCGTTGCGGTCCTTCCACTTCTTGGTGACCGCCACGCCAATCTTGACGGCGGCGTTGCCGGTCTTGTCCATGAACTTCAATTCCGGGTCACGGGTGAGGTTCCCGATGATGGTGATGGTGGCGTCAGCCATTGTCCTTCTCCTTTGTTTGCAGGTCGTTGATAATCGTAGTGCACTCGTCGTCGGTGAGCTCGTAGATTCCGGCCAGCTCGCGCTTGGTGATTGCGAAAAGGTATTCCTTGCGTACTCCCGTTTGCGGGTGAATTCGGACGAGCTGCTCGCGCACCGCCTTCTGCTTCTCGTTGAGCTCGGGGATGGCTGGGGTGCCTCCGTTGCGCTCGACCTTCTGCATCTCCTCCCGGCTGGGGCGCTTGCCCTTAGGGGCGAAGCCCGCCTGTGCCAGCGCTCTACCAACAGACGAAGTCTCGCAGTTCTCGAGCGCCGAGGTCTGGTTGACGCCTCGGGTGGTGACCAGTTCTTCCGCGTAGCCGGTGGCGAAGGGCTGGTTCTCTCCCTCGCGGAACAGCGCCGTGCGAACGATGAACTGGCCTTCGCCGTGGTGGATCAGTTCTGTAAGCACTCGCCCGTTAGGGTGCTGCTCCCAGAAGCGCGCCAGTCGAACTTCGACGGGCTCGTAATCGTTCAGGTTGAAGTTCGCCATCATGCACCGACCTTGCGGTTGCGCTTGTGTCGGTTGATGCTGCGCCCGAGTGGATCAGAGCCATTGGCCTTGAGCACTTGTGGTCGAACGGTCGAGCCGTGCCATCTGCCGCCCTTTGGCCCGGTGAGGCCCTTCTCGTTCAACACCTCGGCGATCTGGTCGTAGGTCATGCCCTTGCTGCGCATGGCCACCATGTCGATTGCCAGTGAAACGTTGGCTGGTGTGTCGCTCTTGGCGATGATTGCCTTGAGGCTGGTCACCGTGGTCTCGAGCTCGCTGATCTTGTTGGTCAGCGCCCGGTGCTTCTTGCGTGAAATGTAGGGCATCACTTGCCTGCCTTGATTTCAATTAGCGGCTCGAAGCTGCTTGTGATGTCGGCGGCGAGCTTCTCCACTCGATCGTGGAATTCGCCTTCGTGGAGCGTGGCGTCGGTGAACGCTAACGCTGTCATCAGAGTGGCGTACTGCTCACTCGTCAGGGTGATCTGGAACTTCATTATTCTCCTCTTTTGTTAAGCAGCCAGTTGTTGACTGCTGATTTGGACACCGTGATTCCGGTGGTCTCTGTAAGGCGCCGCGCTATCTCTCGACAGGTGGCTCCTTCAGAATTTGCCTCTTGGAGCCACTCGTTGAGCGTGCTTCCAAGTCGGTCTTCAATTATGCGCTTTAGGTGTGACATCAGTCGGCCTGCTTCTTCTTGACCGGGCTCACGATCGTCGGCCCGAAGTGCCGGTATTTCGAGTGCTGCCATGTGCCGCCGATGACGGTAATCCAGCGAGGCGCTCCGTTCTCGTCGAGGCGCACCGAGTAGAAGTAGAACTTCCCGCGCTGCCCAACGACCTTGACCTCGTCTCCTCGCTCGTAGCCGTTCCAGCTCGAAAGAACCGAGCCCTTTGCGATCGTCATTGTGGCTCCACCCGGACTAGGTGGTTTGTGTCGGCTTCGTGCTGGTCGGCCAGCAGTTGCGAGGTGCGGAATTCCAGCCCTCGGTGGATCAGGTCGCACTCCATGCAGGCGAGCTGGTAGTTGGTGTAGTCCGTCATTGTGCTCCTGCCGGTGCGAGTCCGATTAGGTAGTTTCCAAAGGGCGTGCATTCGGTCACTGCGGTCACCATGTCGGTGTCTTTCAAGCCGATGACCGCCTCCTCCATCCATTGTGCCCAGATGCTTTGACGGAACTTGACCGCGGCGAGTGTGGTGGTCTCGGTCATCACGCACCTGCCTGACGGACGACGAACGACTTGGCTTCGGCGAGGGTGTTGAAGTCGGCGATGACCCGGTTGCCGCTCGTCGCCGAGTAAGTGCTGACGGGGTAGTAGAACTCGCCGTCGATGACCGAACGCTCGCGGCTGATGAACAGCCCGCTCAGGTCGTTGGCGACCCAAGACATCCGGCCCTTTCCATCCTTAAACTTCGTAAAGGTCACTGCGTTCATCTTTCCTCCTCAGGAACCCGGCGGTGTTGCCGGTAATCTCAGTGTATGTCCACCACGTGGACAGGCGCAAGCATTTTGTTAAAGAAATTTTAGACCCTCGAAACGCCTTGTAATCATTGGGCTTTGGAAATAAAGAAATCCCCAGCCGCACTGGGTGGCCAGTCGGCTGGGGATTCTCGGGGTGTCCTGAGGAAGAACATGAAGCCGAGCTGTGCTCGGTTCGTTTTTGATGTTAATGCGTGTTTGTGTAGGCGGCGAACAGTTGCGCAGGCGTCACGGTGTAGATGTCATCGAAATTGTGCAGCCATCCTCCGTAGCGCAACGCCTCGGCGACGAGCGCGCTGCAGATCCAAGTGCCGGGCCTTCTGAATGACGGAGCCCAGTTGGGCGTCATGCAGTCGAGCGCGCAGCTCGCAATCGATCCCCAGCCGTACTCGCTGCCAACTTGTGCGCGCGCGAACGCCAGTATGTCTCTGCGGCTGTGCGTTGGATCGGGCTCGATCAATGTGTATGAGCCCACCGTGCTGATTGGCTTGTCGTCGGTCACGCCTGATGGCTCGGCTTGGATGACTGTAATCTCGGTGCGGTAGCCCTCGGTGATGCTGCCGACAATCTTCACCGTGTCAACGATGAAGGCGTGGTTCCAGTGGCTCGGGCTCTCTCCCCAACGGATGCGCTCGCCAAAGCGAATGGCGCGACCCATGATGCCGTCGGAGTGTGCGAAGCCGATATCTCCCGGCTGTGGTCCTGCGCTCACTTGGCTGGCGTCTCCGCTGGCGTCGAGCCCGCTGCCTTGACTGGAAGCGCGCCGAGCATCCACGAGAACTTTGGGTAGCGCGTCTCGAGCTGACGGATCAATGCGTAGTAGACCGTCGTTGCTACCGGCATGGCAATTGCCAGCTCGGTTGGGGTGAGGTGCTTCTCGGCCTTTGTAATCCATGCGACCGCTGAGGCCACGAGGACGGGAACGAACGTGCGCACGATGTTCTTCTGGTAGTTGTTCATTGGTTCTCCTTGTTGGTTAAAGAATTGCTAGGTCCGACCAGCCGCGCGGATCATGGTTGCCAACGAGTGCGGTCAGCGTTCCCGGCGTGCTCCACTTGCCGGTCATGTCGCTAAACCACTTCGAGCCTCCATCAAGGCTTGGGCATTGCAGTCGGAAGAATGGACCGAAGTCGTCAATCGCCAAGTGGTGCCGGTGGGCGGTAATCCAAAGGCGCGGCATGGTTCCGGTCTCGTATTGCAGGCGTTGGCTCTGGCCGCGGAGCCACTCGTGCTCCTTGCCGCTGATCTTGTGGCCGTGCGTAATCGCCACCGGGACGCCGGAGAGGTCGATCATCTGCACCATCTCGTCATGGGCGATGTGCCAGCGGTTGGGTAGCGCGGTGTCGCTGAAGATGCGCTGTAGCGTGTCGCCGAGGTAGCCGCCGACGTTGTCGCTGTCGCTGGTCACCGGCTTGGAGCCGCCGTTGCGTGTCCACTCTCCGTGGTTGCAGAGCACCGAGGCGAAGATGTCCGGCTGGAGTGCGGCCACTCCTTGTGTCCATAAATCCAGAACGAGGTTTAGTTGGGCCCTCATGTTGAGCTGCACGGTTGCCCGTTGGCTGGCGTAGTTGTTGTCGCAGCCTTCGCTGGGGTCGCCCATGTTGAAGATGGCGACGTGCCTGATGTTGCGTCCCGCTTTGCGCAGCTCGTTGATGCGAGCGAGGCTGTCGGTGAAAGATTGCTGAACTCGGGCAACCGTGGCCTCGACGCCGCCGCCTTCTGATTTCCCGATTTGCCAGTCGGCCCACGCGATTAGGAAGGTGCAGGGCTCGCCGGTGGTCTCGATGTGCGGGGTCTTGGGGCGCCACTTCTTGATCTGGGCGCGGAGCTCGTTGATGTCGGCTTCCGTCGCTTGGGGCGTGCGGCGTGAAAAGCGCGCCTTGTAGGAATAGAGCCACACGATGTCTCGGTGGCCGTCCTCCGTGCGCTTGCTCTGCTGCCACTTGCTCATCTTGACGGTGTCGTCGACGACGTAGAACTCGTCCGGATCGAGCCCGAAGCCGGCAAGCACCGCGCGCCAGTCCGAGGCCAGTTCTATCGGCTGCTCGAGGGCGCCGGTCTGCAGCTCTCCTCCGTCGGCGCCAATCTCGATTGAGGATCGGACGGCCTTCTCGGGGCGCTGCTCAAATTCGCTTAGGTCCGGTTGCACGCGCATTGGTTCGTCCGGTGTCGGTGCACCACGTTGTATTGGAAGGGCGCGCCCTTCTCAATCAGCCAGCGGTAGATCGCCATCGTGCTGATGGTTCCCTCCGCAAGCGCCGCGGTGAACTTGTCGCGGTTGGTTGCGTCGAGCTTGGCGGCAAAGCGTCCCACGGTGCATGGTTGGCTTGCTCTATGTGCTCGAAACTCGGATAGGTCAATCGTCATTGGTCCTCCTCAGGCTCGCGCCATCTGGAGCCTATCAGAAACCGACCGGGCTCACCGTGATTTCGCCCTGCCAGACCGCCGAGGTCTTGGTGGTGTCCATTCCGCTCGAGGGCTGGCCTGACCAGATGACGTTCCAAACGCCGGCGAGGTTCGTGGTGGTGAGGTCGGCGTGGAAGATGCCGGTGCCGTCGTGGACGATAGTGGAGGTGGGGTCGCCGGTGGGGTTGGTCCATGTGTAGGTCTGCGCGGTCTGGCCCTGCACCGAGATTTGAAGCGTCACTACGTCAGGCGTGACGGGCGAGCCGGCGATGCTGGTGAATGGGTAGTCCTGCGTGGTCAGGCGGAGCGTGGCGCCTTCGTAGAAGGTGTAGGAGGTCATTGGTAGGTGGTTCCCTTCACGGATCCGGCGAGCGCCGTTCCCTCGATGGTTGCTTGGTAGGTGGTGCCTCTAACTGCTGCGGCGAGCTCGCTGCCGGCGACCGTGGCTGCGCGCTCGGTTCCCTTGACCGTGGCTGCGTAGAACGTGCCGGCCACGATGCCGGGCTCTGGTCGGAAGTAGGAAGCGTTGGCCGTTGCCGTGTGTGTCGCTCGTGCGGATCCGGTCGCGACGACGTAGTAGGTGGCGGTGGCTGCGCCGGCGTGGGTTCCCGTGCCGCTGGCCGTGGCAATCAGTCGAGCTGCGCCTGTGCCGGCGTAGGTGGCCGTGGCTGCGCCCGTGCCGGCGTAGTAGAAGGTGGCGATGGCTGTGGCGCTGTGCGTCCCCGTGCCGCTTGCTCGAACGACGAGGAAGTCGGCGGTGGTTGCGGCGTGGCTGTAGTTGCCGGCTCCCGTGCCTGCGTAGATCACCGTCGCGGTGGCTGTGGCGCTGTGGCTTCCGGCGCTCGATCCCGTCGCGGCAATCAGGCCGGTTGCCGATCCTGCGTGCGTGCCGGTGCCGGCTCCTGTAGCCGGGTAGATGACGGTCGCGGTCGCGGTCGCGGTGTGCGTGCCGGTGGCTGCTCCTTGAGCCGCGTATTGCTTCAGCCCTGCGTAGCCCTGCCCGAGGTATGGGGCGCCGAGGTAGTTTGCGCCGATCATCGGGTCTCCTTAAAGAAGTTCTAGGAAGTTAGTGCTGTTCGTGGTCGTGGCAGGGTTGATGACCAGACCGAGTGCAACCGAGATGTCTATGCCGGTAGTCGCTGCCGGTGACTGCCAGAAGCCCAGTGCGCCACCGCTTGTTGTCTGAGGATAGGTGGCGATTTGGTAGGTGATAGCCGACTGACGTGAGCCAGTGACATAGGTTGCCACTGTGTCATTGTTTGGCAGGTTGTAGGGAGAAGTTCCCCAGCCACCACCAGAAGGCGGAGTGGTTGAGAATGAAGATGCGCCGGTCATACCGAGAAGAAGTTGCCCAGGCTGCCAGTAGTAGTTGAAGCCTTGCGCCTGACTGGTGAGGTTGCCGATTGCGGTTCCCTGTCCGTGTGGCGTTCCGTTGATTGCGATTGGGTTTGTGGTCGAGCATCCGGAGAACGTCGCTGTGCAGAAGCCGCCCGTGGTTGTCGGCACTCCGCTAAGCGTCACCGAGGTTGTGCCGGTGGTGGTCACGTTGTAGCCCAGCCAAGCGGAGAAGCCGTTGTTGGCGTTCGGTGCGCCGTTGCCGTTGGCCGTCAGACCGACCCACGTTGCGCCTGCTCCACTCACGGTGTAGGCCGGTAAATACTTGTTTGCACCAGTCTGAGACCAAGCAGTGGTGTTGATTGATGAGACCACGATGAGGATGAGGTCGCCTGGCAACGTCGAGAGGACTGGAACAGTCGTGGAGATTGACGAAGTTGTTGTCCCACCTCGGTAAGCAATAGCCACTACGCCACCGCCACCAATCGCCACTTGGAGGTTTCAGAGTTCCAGATGAAGCCCACGTCAAGGCGAGCCGTTCCTGCGGTCGCCACGGGAAGCAGGACGCCACCGGAGGACTCAAAGGTGCCACCCCACGTCAGGCCGATGGAGGTCGTGCCGGTCATTGAGATTCGGAGCGTGTCGCCGTCCACGGGCGTCCCTGAGCTCGTGAACTGCACCGGCGTAGTGGACTGGCTGGTGACGTGGTAGACATCAACGTTGTCGGTGTTGATTGCGTAGGACGAAGCGTTGGCCGTCGTCGAGGTCACTCGCTTGGTGATGCGCTTGTTCGTCAGAGTGTCGGTGGTGGCACGTCCGACCAGCGTGTCCGTCGAGGTCGGCAAGGTCAGCGTTCCGGAGTTCACGATGCTCGAGAAGTTGGGCGTGGTCAGGCTTGGGCTGGTGCTCAGCACGTTGGAGCCGGAGCCGGTTGTTGAGGTTGCTCCTGTGCCGCCGCTGGCGACGGGCAGCGTGTTTGCCATCTGTGCGAGGTCGGTGGTCAGGAAGCAGTACCAAATGCCGCCGGTGAAAACGAATGAGTAGGCGGCGTTGAGGGGGATTGTGTAGGGCGTGCTTGCTCCGTACACCGTGCCTGAGACCGAGATTGAATTCGTGCCGCCCTTGATGCTCACCGTGTAGGGCGACAAGTTCTTGATCTGGTAGAGCGCTCCGTTTTGCGGGCCGACTGGCAGGGTAATTGTCTGACCCGAGGTTCCAGTGGTGCCGTAAATCGTGAACTCGCCAACTCCTGCCGTTGCCGTTGCGGATCGGTTGACGAGCGAGTTCGGGATCTCGTTGGTCCATGTGCCGGGTGTTCCCGCGCTCACGCAGACCCAGAACGTGCCGGTCTGGTCGGCCACGATGTCGCCAGCCGAGAACGTGCCGGTGCTAGGTGGGCCGGAGGTGGTGGTTCCAACAAGGCGGCTTGAGCTCGCGGTTGCTCCTGTGAGGCCGGTCACCTTTATGTCTGGCACCGAGACCTCGCCGGTGAACGTTGCGCCGGTTAGTGGTGCGAGCTGGCCGAGGAGGTTGGCGTCAATGGTCTGGGCAATTTGGTAGCCGGCGGTGATGCTTTGGGCGGTGGTGCCGTACTGGGCGCGCGTGATTGTGAAGGTGTCAGTGGCCACGGCGGTCACTCGAACGATTTCGGCGTTGGCGTTGGTCGGCTGAACTCCTGCCGGCCAAATCGTTGCGTCAAACGGTGCGGCTGGGAAGTAGGCGCCCTGCGTCGCTGTCACGGTCAGGCTGGTTCCGGACGTGGCCGGTGAGGGCGGCGTCGCAACAAGGCTGTAGGCGAAGTTCTTAAGGGCGTCCACTGGTTAGTCCTCTTTCGGTTCTTCTTGGTCTGGCATCGTCCACGTTGCGTGCGCGATCGCCGTGAAGCTGACGGCGGCTTCTCGGATCATTACGAGAAGGAGACCGTGACGGCGCCGGTGGCCATGTTGATTGAAATGCCGGCAGGCAGCGAGCCCGTCAGCCCGGTGGTGGTGCCGCCGCCGATGTAGGTGCCGCCCGAGGCTGCGGTCCACACGCCAAAGTAAGTAAAGCCGGAAGCCGAGGCGGGCATGTTGGTGAATGTCTGACTGTCGGTCGAGACCTCTTGGCCGTTGGTTGCCGTTCCAAAGATCAACGCTTGGCGAGCGTAGGTCGAGCCGCCGGTGTTGGTCACTTCGTTGGCTCCGTTCTGACCGGGCGTTGCGGTGTGAAGGCTCAGGTAGTAGGTGGTGCTGGGAACGTAGACCGCGGCGACGGCGGTGTTTTCTGATGCTACGGCGAGTAGTGCCATTGGTTAGTCCTGTTCTTGGTGGTCTGGGTAATGCATAATCTCGAGGTCGGTTTCGACCCGAGTGATTAAGTCTTTGAGCTCCTCGAATTGGTTTGTCTCCATTGCGAGGATTTTGCGGATCACTGCGGCGTCGGCTCGTGTCTGCTGATACATCGAAATGCCCACAACGCTCTCTATAAATAATGCCATGTATGAAGCCCAAGCGTTCCACCATCCGAGTTCGCTCGGGTGGCTCGCGCCGTAAATCCAGCAGGCCACGCTGATGGCCGTGATGGTCAGAATGAACCACCAGTGACGGATGGCGCTCTGGATTTTCCAGCTGACGTGCTGGCCGAAGCTGATGTCTTCTCCCGTGATTGGGTGCTTGTGGCTCATAGTCCTTTGTGCGCTCCGAGGTGCTTGTCGAGCTCGGTCTTCACGTCGTCGAGCTTGTTGTCAAGCTTGTTGATTGACGCCTCAATCCGGTTGATGGCGTCTCGCATCGAGCTGCCGCCGTTGGGCTTGTACTGCTTCTTGATTTCTTCAATCTGCTGCTCGAGGTTGGTCATCGCTACGGCGGCCACCTTGTGGTGCCACCACTTGATGAATTCGTTAACCGTCTTGATGGCGCCAAAGGCGATGCCGACGAGGAAGCCGAGGCTGACGATTAATTGAACCCAGAAGTTAAAGGTGTTGAGGTTCGCGATCATCATTTTTCGGGTCCCTTAACAATCGTCTCGGCGATGTGCTCAATCTCCTTTAGAAGCGGCCAGCCGATTGTGGCCGGTGATGTAGGGGCGAACTGCTGTTCGGGGTGCGTTGGGGCAGGAGTGGGCGCAGGAGCCGTGTGAGGGGCTTCTGGGGCTGTCTGGTGGACTTGTAGCGCAGTCTTGTGGAGGTCTGGCGTGGCGACCTTGTTGACCGTGAGCTGCGCTGGGGTGCGGAGCGTTCCCTCGGTCTTAAAGCGCAGGTAGCGCTGGGGCTGGCGCCCGTCTTGGCTCACTCGAACGTAGGACGGGTCTCCTTGCTGGCCGTGGCTGATGGTCAGCGGGTCTTCTCCTGCTTCCACGATTAGGGCTGTGTGCCAGCCGGTGCCGGGTCCATAAACGATGGCGTCTCCGGGCTCAATCAGCGATTTGGGGATCTCGGTGCCGATGCTGAGCTCGGTGCCGGTGTATCCCTCGTGGCTCGCGTAGTTGCGGTTGGTTGGATCGGGTGCGCCGGCGAGCCAGAAGCAGAGCGTAATGAAGCCGGAGCAATCCGTGTTAATTGGAAACTTGGGCGGCCAAATGCCGACGGCGTTGAGGCGGTCGGTGCCTTCGCTGTAGTTGATCTGCGCCTTGTGCTCCATGAGCCACTTGGCCCACTCGACGATGGCGTTGCGTGTGTCTGACATGGTTCTCCTTAGTTGATGCCGATCACGGTGATGGTTCCAAATGAAGCATGGAACGTCCCGCTTTCGGCTTTGGCGAAGAGGTAAAGGTTAAACGGTTGAATGCTGCCGGGCGTGGCAACGAGCGAGCCAGAGAACGAGCCGCCGCTGGTGGTGTAGTAGGCGGTGCGGCCCGGACCAATGGACGGCGTGGCGCTGTCGTAGCCGAGCTGCACGTCGAGGTAGGTGCTGGTGCTCGGGAGCGTGTTTCCGTTCCCGAATGACCACAGCACAAGGTAGGTGGTGAAGCCGCCCGCAACGCCGAAGCCCGAGCCGCCGGTGTTATCGAGCGACTGCACCACGGTGTAGGTGGTGCCGATTGAAATGTTTGAGTTGCCGTCGGTGCCTGAAGTCCAGACGTTGTTCTGTCGCCAGAACGAAGCGTCCGACCCGTCGCCGAGGGCTGCCAGCTGCGCGCCGTATTGCGTGGTGTTGCGGATCGTCACGAGATGCTCCCGTCTCCCCTTACCGGGTAAGGGTCAAGGATTAAGTGAGTGTGCCAAGTGCCGGGCTCGGCGTTGAACTCGTGTCCGATGCTTTCGATGGCCATTGGTCGGTTGATGATTCCCGATCCTGCGGCGTTGGGTTGCGTGCGCTGGAACTGCAGCACGTCGCCAAATTTCAAGGCCAGCATGAGCTGGAGGTTGTAGCCGACGACTCCGGCAACGACCGCCTCGCTGGTGAGCGTCACGCTGTTCACGCGGGGCAGAGGAGCCTTGTAGAGGTAGGCGAGGAAGTAGGCGCTCGAGAGCGCGTCTTGGAGTGACGATGAAACCGTCGAGCTCTTGCTGAGCGTCGAATATCCCCAGCGCGGTTCGTTGGCTGTGTACTCGAAGATTTGATCCACTCCGGACTGCGGCGTGATGCGCACCGTTGTCCAGAGGTCGGTGTCGTCCTGTATCACTTGGAGCCCTTGCACGTCGTAAGGGTAGCCGTTGCCGTTGTCCGAGATGGTGCTCGGGTTGTAGGTGCCTTGCGTCCAAGTTCCGATGCTGGCGCTCGGTGGGGTGGCGTAGGTAAACGACCAAGTGCCGTAGTAATTCTGGGGCAGGAAGTAGAACGTGCCGTCCGGTCCCTGAAAGAACGACCCGATGTCGGTGTCGGTAATCTGCTGGATCAAGTCGAGCGCCGTCGAGCTGTCAATTGGCGAGTCCCAGTAGTAGGGCTCCACCGAGGCGTATCCCTTGTAGGTCGCGGAATTGTAGGCGACGTAATTTTGGTAGCCGCTGGCGATGTAGAAACCGGGCACGCTCACCGTGGCAAGCGCCGAGCTCGTGCCGCCGGTAATGGATCCGAAGCCGGCCAACGTCAGCACCTCGGCGATGCGGTCTCCCGAGGACACCTTTGTGGCGTTCACTGGAAAGCCGAGCTGCAGAATGGTGCCGGCCTTGTAGCGCTGCTGTATCTCTTGGGCAAGCGTGCTCAGGCTGCTGAGGTTGCTCACCACAATCTCGTCGATGTAGCCGTTGTAGGCGTAGGTGCCTCCTCCTGTGGCGCCAACGTTCAGGCCGCCGGAGACGAGGTTCAGGTATGTCCCCGTCAGGCTGGTGGGGAAGAACTGGCCGTCGCAGTAGAGGTTAATCGTGCCGGTGCTTCCGGATCCGATGACCGCCAGCCCGACGTGGTGCCAGTAGCCGTCGTTCACCTTCGGCTCGCCGGAGATGGAGACGGGCGTCCCGTTCACGGCGATGCCGATGTAACCGTTGGCGTTAATAATCAGGCTGACGTTGTTGGTGCCGGATCCGCCGTAGTTGGTGTAGAGCACGGTGTTGCCGTTGGTCTGCTGGCCGAGGATCCAGAAGTCAATGGCGCCGTAGTTGGGGCTCGAGAACGTGGGCACGATGTTGATCGCGCCTGATGCCACGTTTCCTTGTCCCGACAAGTCCGCGCATCCGTCGGTGTCGTAGATGAGGGTGCCGTGGCTCGGGTATGAAACGCGCCCGCTGAAGGTTCCGTTTTTGCCGCCGACGTAATCGTAGGCCGTGGTGATGTAGGCCACTCCTGCGGAGTTTGAAGACGCGCCCGAGGTGGTGCTCACTCCTGTGACCGTGAACGAGGTAGCGTCGGCTGCCGAGATGTAGGCGTTGGTCTGGTTGAGCGTGGAAAGCCCGGCGAGCCCGATCACCGTTGCGTAGGATCCGACCGCGAACGTTCCGTTCGTGTTAATGGTTTGGTATTTAATCGACGAGCTCGAAAGCGCCGTAGCTGCGGTAACGGTGGCTGCGGTGTAGTTCGAGCATCGGTACCAATTCGTGACCGAGGTCGAGGTGGCGTACTTCTTCCAGAACGACGGGCGATAAAGGTATTTAAGCGAAAGGTATTTGAGCAGGTCGCTTGCCTCAACGTCAAGGTCCGAGTTCAAGGCGTCGGCGAGGCGCTCCGTCACCGAGTCAATGATTCCGTAGAAAACGTCGTAGTCGGCATACCAGTTTGCGGTGATCGCAATGGGCAGCCGTGGTCCAATCACGTTGGGCGAGCCGTTGAAGAAGCCGTCTCGGTTGTTGAGCGTCATCTTCAGCGTGGTGGCCTCGATGCGGTCAAGGTAGTGCTGCTTTCCCGTCTTGGTGGTGAAGTCTCGCAGGTAGACCGAAGCGTCAGTCCAGTAGTTCACGCCGCCGTATTGCTGGACGAACGAGACCTGATTGGCGGTCGCAAGCGTGTTGCCGCCCAGCGTGGGATTGAAAGCGATGTAGACCTTGATTGCTGGAAGCGAGTTCAGCGTCATGAAATCCTGCGCTTGGTGGTCGGGGCAGGCTTAGGGCGCTGGGCGTTCGGCCCGTAGAGGTTGCCCATCGTGCGCGCCTGCTTGGTTTGAGCGATGCGGATCTCATTGGCGACGGCCTTGATGAATGCCGGGTTTGACAGCAGCGCTTGGGTGATCACGGCGATGTCGAGTTCAATCGTCCAGTCCGTGTCGTCGTTCATGAGGTTGGCATCGAAGCTTGGCATTAGCGGGTCACCTTAACTCGCACTGTGTGCTTGGTCGGCTTGGTGATGTTGTGTCCCATTGCCCATGTCTGCTCGGCTACGCCGGTTTGCGGCGTCCAGCCCGATGACATGCGGCCACGACCCTCGACTTCCATGATTGCGCCCGTCTTGTTGTCGATGACGAACTGCTGGCCGAGCGCCGACTGCTGGGAGATTTGCTTCATGATTTGGGCGGCTGCTGGTCCCTTGTAGAACTGCTTGACCAGGGCGGCGGTGATGTCTCGGTTGTTGCCCTTTGTAAGTTCGTATCCGAGGGCGAATGTGCCGATGCCGGCTGCGACAACTCCTGCCGCCGTAAGCCCGAGGGCGGCGCCTGCGACCGCTTCAGTGCCTCCTGCGCCTGCGCCAAGTCCAGCGCTACCGACCTCGCCGAGGCCCGTGCCAGAGATGCCACCCTCACCTGCCATGATTGCGGTGTTGTCGGCGATGGCGGTCAGCAATGCGATTTGTGATGCGCCCTGCTCCGCTGTGATGACTCCCTTAGTGGCTCCGAACAGTTTTCCAAGACCGGGGATTGCCTTGAGCGCATCTCCGAGGAACGGAATTTTGCCTAGAGCGCTGGTCAGTTTGAACGCGAGCGAAGCGGCAAAGAGGGTAAGCGCTGTGTCTGACGCGATTGATTTCAACAGCGGGTGCTTGCCGAAGTAGGACACGGCGCTCTCGGCAAACTTGGCGATGTCGCCGACTGTCGGAAGCAGCAGCAGGCCGATGCCCTTGAGCGCGTTCTCGGCTTGCGTCTTAAGCTGCTCGAGTTGGAAGTTGAGCTGCTTCTGAGTGATGCCAAACGCTGACGCCAATCCTGCGCCTGATGCGCCTCCCAGCGTTTTGACCGTCCCCTTAAGCTCGTTGAGGTGGTTGGTCAGGTCGGTGACCAGTCCGATTGACGACGCTCCGAAGGTGCCTTGTATCAAGGTATTCATGGCCGTGCCGGTGCGCTTGGAGTACTGCTCCAAATAACCGAGCACGTCAATCAGGCCGGTGCCGGGGTGCCGCGCAATCGAGGCGAGGGTCTGGGCGTTCAGTCCGAGCTTGGCCATTGATTTGGTTGTTGCGCTCGTTGGGCTCTCGAGCTTGTTGAGCCCGGTGGCAAGTTGGACGAAGACGCGCGACTGGTTGTAGCCGGCCTTTGATGCCACGTCGGAGACCGCGGCGAGCTCGGCGAGGCTGACGTGCGCTGCGGCGAGTGCTCCTCCGACTCGGCCCGTCAATGCGGCGGTGATCTGGTCAAGCGAGCCGACGTGCTTCTGGTTGGCAATGACCAGCATGTCGGTCACTTGGGCGAGGCTCATGCCCTTCGTAATCTGGAGCTCCTGCACGCCGACGATTGTCTTGGCGATTGAGCTCACGTCGCCGCCGGTGATGGCGGCTGCCTTTGCTGCGTCGCTCACCAGTGCGTAGGCTTTGGATCCTCGAATGCCGGCCTTCTCCACTTGGAGGAAGGCGTCGGCAATGTTCTCCGAGCTGATGGCGGTCTGGTTTGAGGTTTTGAGGATTGCGTTCTTTAGGAATTCGATTTCCGACGATGATGCGCCGGCTTGGTTGCGGATCTTGTCGAGCGCTTCGTTGTATTTAATCGCGCTGTCGACGCCGTAGGCGATCATGGCAGTCCCGGTCGCGGCGATGGCGGTCGCGGCGGTGCTGGCGAACTTGTGGAACTTGCCGCCGGCTGCGTCAGCCGAGAGCCCGAACTTTGCCATCTGGTGCTCGGCTTCGCGCATCTTCGCCATGTACTCCTTTGTGTCGGCGAGGAGCGTGGCGATTACTGGTGGCAAGAGTGGCATATCTTAGGCTTCCTGAGCTGCGGTGAAAATGCTGTGAGCGAGGGTGCGCAGTCGTTCTTCTGCGTTCTTGGTTCCCATCTCCATGAATGGGAATGCGGGGCTGGTGATGTGCACGGATCCGAATTCAACCGCTGCGGCGTAGGGCGTGCTCGGGCCGGTGCCTGATTCCCACCGACCGGGTGCTACTTGCTTGGCGTAGCGGCGACGGATCGAGCTGCGCGTGTTGCCGGTGCGAATAGTCGGCATGGGGCGCTGCGCCTTCCACGGTCCGTCTCCCCTGTAGTAGACCTTGCCGGTCTTCTTGGAGACTGAACGGGAGCCGGATGGTCGAGAGCGCCATTGTTGCTTTGCGCTGTCGCCGATGATGTCGGCGCCTCGCGTCACGAATTGCCGCGCGGCTTCGTTCATGGCTTCTGTGCTCGCCTTTATTGCCGAGGAGAATTCCACTTCTCCAGTAATCAAAACCTCAGCCATTGGCGACCTCCTGCTCAATGCGTGAAATGGCCAGCAGCCAGTCGGTGATCTGACGGGGCTGGTCCATAAACTCGGCGTGCGTGCTGCCGTAAATCTTTCTAAAGCGGTGCTCCCGGTAAAGTCCAGCGAGCTCGTTGTCGACCTCGGTGGTCTTGCCCTCGAGGGCTGCCCTTAGTTTTGCGAGTCGCTGGTAGGGGCTTTTGGGTCTATCGCGGGCTCCGTGCTAATCGTGGATCCGTTGAACTCGTCCCCGCATGCCGAGGCCAGCGCGTCAAACGTGGCTTTTGGCAAATCCAGCGCGGTCTCCAACGTTGGCAGTTCGCCAATTGTCCACTGCTTGACCAGCCCGACGATGAGCTGCGCTTGGTAGCCGTTCAGGGCTTGCTGGTCCTCCTCGGTCAAAGCGGCGAACGCCGACCACGTTGTCGGGTCCGTGTCGTCAAATCCGAGCGAGGCGAGCTTGGCTGCCGTTGCTGCGGCTTCCATGTAGGCGCGGCTAATCGCTCGCGACGTGCGCTCGGTGATTTCTTCTCGCCCGGCAATGACCGCGCTCTGGTTGTTGGGTAGTTGGATAAGTGGCATGTTCCCCTTCTTTGCTTTAGTAGGCAGCGCTGGTGGCGTTGATGATTGTTGCTTGGATTGGTGCGTAGCCGCTTGAGGCGTCGGTTGTGTTGGCGGTGGCCGTGAACTCGACCTCCAGCTCAGTGAACTCCTTACCTCGGGTGCGCTTGATGTTGTGGATCTGCGCCGCGCTCATGGTCAAGGCGACCGAGTGCTGGGTTCCGCTTGTGGCGTCGTTGGGGTCGGTCAGCGTGACGGTGATGGCCTCGGGTGAACGGGTCAGACCGTATGCGCTCGAGCCGGTGGAGAATACGTCAGCCGTCGAGTTGATGACGAACGTGAACTTGCCGGTCACTTCGATTGGGCCGGCGAAGGTGTCGTAGGGCGCCTGCTGGCCGAGCGTGTAGATGGCCTGCGTCTTGCGGCTGATGCTGATCTCGCCCGACTGCACGTTGGCGTAGGAGGTGCCGCCGATGGTGATGGCGGTGTCCCATGCCGGGATTAGGTGCTCGGTGGTGGCGAAGCTCAGCGAACTAAAGACGGTTGGCGCGCTCGTGTAGGAGGTGTAGGGGTTGGCGAGGAACTTCACCGTGGCCTCGGCTGCTGCGTCGGCGCCGAAGGTCAGCGTCAGCGTGTCGGCTTGCGAGTTGGTGGTGGTGAAGTAGTTAGCGCCGTCGAAGTCCAGAATGGAGAACGAGGGTGGCTGCGAGCCCGTGGCGGGGTTGTTCAGCACCTTGATGGTGTGCGTGTAAGGGCCGGCGCCGGTCTTCGTGTCGGCTCCTCCGAGAATGGAGCGGATCAATGCGGGGAAGGTGTCGGCGTAAAGAAACGCCTTAAATTCCACGTCATCGCTGCGGACGCCCTGCACCATGTCGTAGACCGTGGTTGGTGAGCCGCGGAGCGCCTCGTCTCGCAGGAAGGTTTGATTCGGCGTGATCTGTGGTGACGTGACCGGGATCCAGTAGACGGTGCCGCTTGTGGGCAACGTGCCGGGCGTGGTCTCGACAACCATGCCGAGGTAGGAGTTGGCTGTTAAGAAGGCTTGTGCCATGTCTTGTCCTTAGTTGGTGGTGGTTGGGGCTGGGGCGGTGGTTGCGTCCGTCACAGGGGCTTCTGGGGCGGTCTGGGGCGCTGCTGGCGTGGCGACTGAAGTCCAGCGCCCGTCGGCTGGGTCGGTGTCGATTGTGGTCACGTTGGGGACCGCAACCAGCACGTTGCCGTTGGTGTCGAGCAGGTTGGGGTAAGCGCGCTCTTGGGTGTCGGTGAAAATGAAAGGCATGTCTGGTCCTTATGAAAGGTAGGTGTTTGCTGGGGTGATCTCGATTATGCGAACGCGCACGGTGGAGACCACTTGGGTCACGCTCGCTGCGCCGTTTATCTGGCGCGGGTAGTAGGACGCGACCTCGATGTCCGTCCCGCCGCTGGTGCTGCCTTCTCCCCACTGGAAGATTGGCGCCGTCGGTTGGTTGTAGACCGCTGGGCCTCCGCAGTTCTTTGATGCTCGGATGGCGTTGGTGAAGCTGTCTAGAAACGTTTCGGCGTCGACGCCGGCGTCCTCGGTCTTGCGCTTGTTGGATCGGAAGATGCAGGTGAACACGACCTCGTAGGTGATCTCCTTGCCGCCACCCGTAGCGCCGGTGAGCTCGATGCGCTTCTCGCTCTGGTTCTCGATGTAGGGGTAGACGATGCAGCCTTGTTGGTGGCCGGGGTCTTGCCCTTCGTAGAACTCGCCCTCGGGTGTGAACTTGGCGGGGAAGTTCTTAACCTCGGACAGGTAGGTGATGCCGGCGCCGTTGAGGTAATTGATAAATTGCTCGCGGACGGTGGTGCGGCTCACTGGCGACCGCCGAGAACCTTGTAGGGCTCGAGCAAGTCGTAAGCCTGCAGCTCGTCCTCTTGGCTGGTCTGCGAGCGCGAGCTCACCGCTGCGGGCTCGCCAATCTCGTTGATGACGAGGCCGCCTTCTCCGCGCTGCTTGACGAGGGCGACGACCAAGTGGATAACCGCTTGCTTCACCGACGCCGGCAGGGTCGAGACGTTGACGCCGATGCCGTGGTTGAACTGCAGGCCGCTGGTGAGCGTGATGGTGGTGCCGGTCACGCTGGCGACCGTGGCCACCTCGTCGTTCATGCCGTCCCAGATGGTAATCGTCATGCCGGGGTAAATGCCGAGCGCGTCGGTCACCGAGAGCGTGGTGGATCCGACGCCTGCTTGTGCCGTGGTGAATGAATTAAACCAGCCGTTGATGTAGGTGTATTGGCACCACATATTGGTCTGGTATCCCCAGCGGCCACCGGCGATGCCGAGGCTGCCGAAGTAAAGCCCGAGCGTGCTCGGGGCTGTCAGCGTGAATTGGTCGCGGTCAATGGCGACGTTGTTGGCGCTGATCTGGATGTCGGTAAGTCCTGCGCCGGGTCCCCAGCCGACCTTGATGTCGGTGACCTCAAGGACGGGCGTGAAGCTCGGGGCGAAGATGAGGTTCCCGTCTCGGTTGGGTCGGTACCAGCCGTTCTCGGTATTGCTCGTAGCGTTGAGCGAGCCCATGCGCCCGTAGCAGAAGGCGTCGGCCTTCGAGCTCGCGCGCTTGATCAGGTCGGCCAGCGCGCGGTCCTGTGCCACTTGGCTGGCGTTCTCGATCAAGTTTGAGAAGTCAATTGCCGAGGCGGTGGGGCTGAACTTCACCTCGTTGAGCGAGACGTAGGGCTCGATTAATCCTTCGGTCTGGAAGAAGGGCGCGACGACCATTAGTTCTCCTCGAGGTTGGTGCCGCCGCACTTGCCGCAGCGGTCACGGATCAGGGCGCTGAAGCCGCAGTCCGTGCAGATGAAGCCCTGCCGAACGTGACTAAAGTTTGTCCCGGCAATTGCGAAGTCTCCCGATTTCACGAGCGCGCGGGCGGCTGCTCCTTCGACGTGGAAGGTGCCGTCTTTCTGCATCGGGATGACGGCGCCGTCGTTGATTGTGACCTCTTTGAGGTTCCGGTCTGATCCTACGAGTCGCATGCGTTCTCCTTTGCTTGGGGGGAGGGGAGCTGCGCTGGGGGAAAGGGGAAGGTAAACCCCAGCGCAGCTCAACCCTCGGTGCTAGGCGCGGTGGCCTAGCGAGTGTGGCTTATCAGCCGGTGATGCCGGTGATGAGGCCGGACCACGCTGGTGCGCGGAAGGCCACGGTGCCGTAGGTGTATGACGAAAGGTCATAGGTAAAGCCGATTTGTGGCCATTCCAACAGGAGCGCGTCGACGACATTGTGCACCTCGACAGTTTGGCTGACGCCAGAGTCGGGGAAGGGCAGCTGCTTCTGGTGGATCACCATCGTGCCGGTTGGCATGAAGCGGTGCGTGACGAGGTCGAGCATCGTGCCGGTGGCTTCGTTAGCAACACCCGTGACCATCGCACCGATCGACACGCCGTCGGAACCCGTGGCGTAGTTGAAGCGGTAGGAGGTGCTGGACTGCTGCGTCTGCAGTGCCTTCGACAACGCGCGGCGGACGGCGGCTGAAGTGAAGATCACTTCGGGGTCGGCCATCGTCGAGTTGTAGAGGCTGACGAGCGCGTCCTGAATGAAGCCGGCAGGCTCGCTCTGTGAACCGACCGTGTTGTTGAACTGGGCCTGATAGCCACCCGACTGGGCGAACGTGCTGATGAAGCCGTCGTAGCCGGTGCCGGAGTTCGAGCCAGCAGCGTAGGCGTTGTATGAGCCGTCGGTGCTTGGGTAGGTGCCGCTGATCGCTGCGAAGCTCAACCCGGTCACGCCTGAGGCGAGGCTCGGGGTCGTTGCCTTGTAGGTGGTGCTGCCGACGACAACGTAGACGTTGACTGCGACTGCGCCGTATGGTGCGGTGCCGGTCCAAGTGACCGAGACGCCCTTGCCTGCGGTTGCGTTGGTCACGGTGCCGGCGCTCACTCCTGCGGTCTCACCGTAGGCGGACGACAGCGTGATGTAAACGGCGCTCGATGACGTGGCGGGCAAGCCCGAGCCGGTGCTGTCGTTTGCGGCGGTGACCGAGGTCAATGCCGACGTGGGCAGCGCGGTCGAGACGGCGTTCAGCAGGTTGCGCTCTTCGGCGAGGAAGTGGGACCAGAGCAAGCTCGTGTGTGAGAGCTGGCGGAGGTCGGTGTAGCCCTGCGAGGCGTATTCGGCCTGCAGTGAGACCGAGTCCGAGAGGCCCTGCTCGACGAAGCTCTTAACGATCTTGTCGGCTGCGTACTGGATCAGCGCAGGGCGGTTCAATGCCACGCCGCCAAATGAAGTACTGGCGGTGTTGGAGTTGAAGAACGAGGACAGGTTCGCTACGCCACCGACGCCGGCGTTCGAGAGGCCGGTGATGCGACGGAATTCGAGCGCCTGGCCCTGTGCCTTAATGCGGGCAGTGGAATTGCGCAGAAATAATTCCTTTGGGATGAGGAGGCTCAAAACCGGATCGAGATCATAAGGCACGAGGCCGCTTACGCCCGAGACCGATGAATTCAACGGGTTGGTCAACGTCCATTCGGAGCCGGCCTTCGTGAGGTCGGCGAGGCCGTCGAGTGACGACTGCACGGCGGCGAGCTGGTCGCCCGAGATGGACTTCGTGATCTCGGTCTTCAGTTCGTCAATGCGTGAAGCGGTCGAGGCCGTCTTCTGGATTCCGCGCGTTGGGTCGAATGAAATTTCACCGCGGCGAGAAGCGTTGAGGGTGGATGCGTGGACGGTGCTGAGGGCTGACTTGTAAGCCTCAAAGCGCTTGACCTGCTCGTCGGCTGGGAGGCCGTGGAAGAGCTGGTCAAGGGAAGGAGCGGCGAGTGCCATTCTGGTTCCTTTGGTTAGTGGTTAGTTGTTTGCTTCCAGCGCTCGAGCGGTCTCGAGGTACTGGTTGCGGAGTGCGGGGTCGGTAATCTGCTTTGCCAAGTTGCGGAGGCGCATGGCTTCCACTTCGTTGGCGAGGACTGCTGCCGACTTGCTGGTCTGCTCTCGTGTGGCTCGCAGTGCGGGTCCACCGGGGGCTGCCATTGACTTCACCTCGTCAAGCGCGGCCTTTAGGAGTTCGATCTCCTCTGTCGCCTTGCTCAATTCGGCCTTCGCCGTCATGACTTCTTCAAGGCCCAGCGCCTTGACGATTTCGGAGCGCAGTTCATCCTTGACCTCGGTGGTCGCGGTGTCTGCGCTTGCGTTCTTGATCAGGTCGGCGCTAACGCCGAGTCCGATGTATGCCATTGTATCTCCTGTTTGGTCGTTGTCCCACCCGGTGAATGGGGCTTCTGTCTGATTCTCGCTGGCCTCGTCGGTCCACCAGTCGAGGAACATCTTGAGCGTGCAGAGCAGCTGCTCCACGTCGCACGTCTCGTTGTCGTCGCCGGCCAGCATCTCGTCGAGCTCGGCCTTAATGCAGTTAATCAATCCGAGGCGGATCTGCTCGAGCTCGGCGGCATCGTGGTTCATGTCCTCGGCTGCCTTCGTGGTCTCGGCGTCGGCACCCTTCCAGTTGTCTGGCACCATCTCCTCGTGGCCGAGCGCCTTTGCTCGGGCCTTGATGTGGG
>Ga0007852_1000058_pt1 | contig 36494 bp, 32 predicted proteins | sample CryBogCBH28Sep08_FD_71227 | JGI IMG/M metagenome (GOLD analysis project Ga0007852, IMG submission 71227) | Freshwater microbial communities from Crystal Bog, Wisconsin, USA - CBH28Sep08 | ecosystem: Environmental > Aquatic > Freshwater > Lake | place: Crystal Bog, Wisconsin, USA | collected...
GGTCAATTATTATTTGGCAGATTTAAAGCAGAAGAAGAGCTTGGATTAGATGGTTCTATGATTTATAGGGCTTTGAAAAAGTTTGAAGATTTAGATCAGATAAATATAGAAGCGAACAACCTATATTCTATCATAACTATCTGTAAATATGATAGTTATCAAGGTTATGATTTTGATGATGAACAACCAATGAGCAGCGAAAGAACAACTAATGAACAACAATTGAATAGCAAAAGAAAAACTAATGAACAACAAGTGAACACATCTAAAGAAGAATTAGAAGAAATAATAAGAATAAAGAATAAAGAACATATACCAAATCAAGAAGAATTTTTATTGTATTGTAAGGAGATTATTGAAAATGATTTAAAATCTAATTATGAAGAATATGAATTTTCATTAAAAGCAAAATATCAAACTTGGGTAGATGCAGGATGGAAAGATGGGTATGGTAAACCAATTAAGGTTTGGAAGTCTAAAATTAAAAATACATTTCCACATCTTAAAAAAACTTATATTAAATCAAATCCAGATACACAAACTAGAAGTTCACTACATATGAACCAAGATTTTATAAATTATTCAAAAAGGGTGGAAGAATTAAAAAAATAAAACGATGCAAATTACTATTTTCAAAAACATTTTTAGCAAGGAACCACATTTCATAACCGTAGAAAAAGCACTAGAAAGGATTAAACTAGGGGCAAGTAAGGGATTAGTTTTGGATATTAGATTGGCTTTGGATAAGGAAAAAGCAAATAAACTTAAACTAAATCTTCCTTCAATTTGCTTTAGTGGTAGATTTGGTGCAGATAGAAAAGATGAGCAGCTTATTGAGCATAGTGGATTCATTGTGCTTGACTTTGATGATATATCTGATTTGAGAGATAAGCAAACTGAAATTATTTCTAAAGATTTTGTTTATGCTTGTTGGGTTAGTCCATCAGGGAATGGATTAAAAGCTTTAGTTAAAATAGCTGATGGTAAAAAACACAGAGAGCATTTCCAATCACTTCAAGAGATATTTCCAGAAATTGACAGAAGCGGAATCAATGTAAGCAGAGTGTGTTATGAAAGCTTTGATCCTGATATTTACATCAATCAAAATGCCACAACTTTCACGAAAGCTAAGAAAATTGAAAAAATAGTAGTTTCAGAAATAGAAAATTTAGATGATTCTGAAAACTTTAGAAGAATACTAAAATGGTTAACAAATAAGAACGATGCTTTTGTAACTGGAGAGAGAAATACTTACATTTTTAAGTTAGCTTCAGCATGTTGTAGGTTTGGAATCAACGAGGAGGCCGCTTTAAGCCTTATTTCGGCCGAATATTTAGTGAGTAATGACTTTACTATGTCGGAGATGAGAAGTGCCGTAAAAAGCGGCTATAGGGCAAATAGGGCTATTGCAGGTTCGGCTATTATGCAGAAAGAAAAATTAGTGAACAAGGAAACAAACTATGAAATTGATGTTAAAAAGGAATTTGTAGATGAAAAAGGTGAAAATTATAGGGTTGAAGATGTTGTATATGGAATAGATGTTAAGGATAAAGCTTTAAGTATTAACCAAAATGGTTTTGATAAGGTTTTAGGAATTGGTATTAAGGATTTGGATTATTTATTTAAACCAAAAAGAGGTGAAATAACATTACTTACTGGTATTGGAAACTATGGTAAAACAGCTTGGCAAAAATCACAATTGCTTAGTAGAATCATCGTGTATGGAGAAAAAATAGCTACATTTTCACCTGAAGATACACCTGCTGAGGAGTATTTTCATGACTTTGTCGAGATGCTTTTAGGATGTGAATGTACACCATTTAATCCAAATAGACCATCTGATGATATTTATGAAGCTGCTTATGATTATATTTCTAAGCATATATTTTACATAAGTGCTGAAATGCTATCTCCAACACCTCAGTATATCAAAGAAAAGTTCTTGGAATTGATTGTACAGGAAAAGGTAGACTTCTGTTGTATAGATCCATTCAATCAAATGACCAATGATTATAAAGGATTTGGTGGTAGAACTGATAAGTATTTAGAAACATTATTAGCTGATTTTTCAAGATTTGCTAAGAAAAACGATGTTTATTTTTGGATAATTGCCCATCCAAAATTAATGGAAAGAGATCGGTCAGGTAACTACAAGTGTCCTGATGTATTTGATATTAATGATGGTGCAATGTGGAATAATAAAATGGATAACATAACAGTTTATCATAGACCATTTGCACAGACTGATGTGAGTAATCCTTTGGCTGAATTTCATACCAAAAAAATTAAGAAGAAAAGTGTTGGTAGAAAAGGATTTATTTCTGTTGAATACATATGGGAAAGAAGAAGATTCTTTATTGAAGGAAAAGATTTTATACAAGAGTTATTGAATAACAAAGGTTTAGAGTTTTGGAAAAGAAAAGAAGCTAACCAATCTTGGCTTCCATACAAAGATGAAAATGGTGAAGAAGTAATATTTTAATAAAACATAAAAACAAAAAACAATGATCAGACTTTCTGTAATTGGTAGACTTGGGCAAGATGCTACAGTCAACAATGTAAATGGCAAAAATGTAATTAACTTTTCAGTTGCTTATACTGAAAAATTTAAAAACCAACAGGGTGAAGATGTAGATAAAACTACATGGGTATCTTGTGCTTATTGGACTGAAAAACTTAATGTAGCTAACTATCTTAAAAAAGGTACAATGGTTTATACAGAAGGTAAGCCTGAAGCTAAAACTTATATGAGCAAAACAAATCAAGCATTACCACAATTACATTGTAGAGTAACATCACTTCAATTATTGTCAAGCAACAATTCTAATAATTTAACAGAAGAAAATCCTTTCTAATGATAGTAAAAGAAGGATTTGAATTTATTGGTTTAGATTTTTATTTTGTTAATAATAAAGGAATAAAACAAAAAGTAAAATCTGTTAGATTAAAATGTCATTGTGGTAATGAATTTTTATTAAGATACAATAGATTTACTGCTGGTAAATATAAATCATGTGGTTGTTTAAGGCCAGTTAAATCTTTTACAGGAGAGGTTTTGCCAAATAAACAATCTCTAATAAATTTAATATTTAAAGATTATAAAGGAAATGCTAAAAGAAGAGGTCATGATTTTTTTATTTCTAAAGATGAATTGTTTAATCTAATAATGCAAGAATGTTATTATTGCGGTGAAAAACATTCAAACTATAGATTTAATAATCATGATAGTATTAGATATAATGGAGTTGATAGGATTGATAGTAATATTGGTTACATTAAAAGTAATTTAATACCATGTTGTAAAAAATGTAATGTTGCTAAAAATACTATGTCTTACTTTGATTTTATTAGCCATATTGAAAAAATATATATAAAAGTAATAAAAAATAAAAAAATAGAAAATGAACCCATTTATTCACGAATTAAATAACCCTATAGATGTTGAATGCCCTCTTGGATATGGAAAAGCAATCGCCTGGATTGACTACGGTACCAATACAAACACTGTTTGGAAAGTCGTACTTTACGACAATTGCATGGTGCGGAACTTTTACGATGATGACATTCTCGTATATCCAAACTCAATGGATGGAGGAAGATTAGATACAAACTATTTTAAAAAACAATAATATGCAAAAAGAATTAGTTTTTGATGGATCTGATTATGTACATGAACAAGATAGTAAAAGGTTAAAAAAGCAGCATTATAAAGTCTTAAATTTAATGCAAGATGGTAAATACAGAACCTTACCTGAAATATCTAATTTGATACATGAACCACCAGCTTCTATTTCCGCCCAATTAAGACATTTTAGAAAAAAATCTTTTGGTTCTCATATTGTAAATAAAAAATATTTAGGAAATGGCTTATATTCGTATCAATTAATCTTAAATACAAGCAATAATGGCGAAAACAACTGATTCAAGAAAAGTTACATTTGGTAGTAGAAAAAGAGGTAGTGCTAAAAAAAGCTACAATAAACATTCACAAAAACCCCAAAAATACAGGGGACAAGGAAAATAGTATGAATAATAAAGCCGCAAAAAAACTAAGAAGATTATCAGTAGCATTAGCTGTAACAGCTGGTAAAGGATTAGAAGATGCAAATCGTATCTATAAAAATCTAAAAGTGGTACATAAAGAAAATAAAAAAGCCCCAAAATAGGGGCTTCTTTAAATCTTTTTCAAGATTAAGCATTAGATGCTGCAAATAATTGAGCAACTGTAGAAGTAACTATTAAAGTTCTCTTAGGTTGGTTCAAACCAGTTGGAGGTAAAACAACTTTTGCATTAGCTGCTGTTCCATTAACTGTTGCTGAATAAGGGAAAGCCACATATCCAGCTGCTGGGATAACATAAATTACACCACCTGTTGCTGTAGTGTATTGGTTGTCTTGTAAGACTGTAACTTCGATTGCTTGTGCCATTTTGTTTTTGTTTTAATTTGTTATAAATATATTTTATTAGGCATAACAAATATAATAATTTTTATTGAGTAAATAAAATCCCTAACTTTGATTAATTTAATTAAATTATGAAACTAATAGCTCCAACAGGAAGAGTAATCGTAAAAGTAGATTTAGAAAGTAAAAATTCTCACACTTTTGCAGATGGAACAAAAATACGATTAGAAAGGATTTATGATAACTTTAATATGCGTTATGTAAAACCTGTAAATGCAGAAGTTATTAATGCAAAAGAAATACCAGATGGTGCAGAGATTTTAATACATCATAATGCTACACACGATACTTATAAAATTTTTAATTATTTAAGGCCAACTACTGAAGCATCATCTGATATTCAATATTTTTCAATACCAATTGAAGAATGTTTTTTATGGAGAGCTAAAGATAGTTCCACGTGGAACCCTTTAAATAATTTCATTACTGGCTTAAGAATTTTTAAACCATATACAGGATTTATAGAAGGAATTAAGCCTGAATTGGTAAAAAATAAGCTTTATATTACTAGCGGTGAATTGAGTGGTAAAGTTGTAACTACTGTAATATCAAGTGATTATGAGATTATTTATCAAGATAGAAATGGCCAAGAAGGTAAAATTATTAGATTGAGATATTATCCAGAAGGTAATGATAGAAATGAGGTTATAGCTGTTGAGAATGAATTAACGGTGATGGTTGATAATGGAGATTTGCTTATAGGGTATAACTCATCAGATGCACAAACATTAGATAAATTATTAAATCCTAGTTTAATATGTCTATAGAATTAGAGAATAAAATAAAGGATTTAGAAAAGCAGATTAGTTATTTGCAAGGTAAAAATGCATATTACGAGCAAGATGGAATTGGTAAATTATATCATGCTTTAAATAGAAAGGCAAATGAAATGGCTGAATTACTAAATAAAACAAGTCTTACGGCTATTGATATTGATGATCCAAAAATTAAAACTTTTGAAAGACTTCAAAAAATATGGGTAGATGCTGGAACTATTTCAAGTTCAATTAAAGCATTGGAAGTATTGGCAGGAATTAATCAAGATGTAAAAGAAGATAAAAAAGAAATAACTCAAATTAATAGAAAGCCATTTTCACCAGAAAACATGGCTGATGCTGTAGGTGAATTAGCTGGAAAAAGATATTAATTATGTATAACAAAATAGAAGGTGGTAGTGTAATAGAAATTCAAGGATTGCAATGTAATTTGCCACCAGAAGGATATGTTTATAATATAATTACAAAGCAAGTTGAATTTAGAGGGGTTTATAAAAGGTCTGATATACAATCTGAACAATATTGGAAAAGAATAATGTTACCAGATTGGTATCAAGATACAATGAAAAAATGGGATGAATTTGATAAGAAAAAGAAAGAAGATGATGGTGAATTTTATGATGAAAGATTAGAGGAATTTAAAAAACAAGAGTGGGATAGAAGGCTGAATGGGTTTTGGTATATGAATAATGGTAAGCCTATTTATTTGACAGGAATGCACTATTTATATTTACAATGGTGGTCAATAGATATTGGTTATCCTAAATTTAGAATTCCAGACCTTGAAAAGTTCTATTTTATGGACTATTGCATACAAGATCCATTATGTATGGGTATGCTTGAGGTAACTAAACGAAGATTTGGTAAATCATTTGTAGCTGGTTTATTTGTTACTGAATATACTACAAGAACCAAGATGACAAATGGAGGTATTCAGTCTAAAACTGGTGCTGATGCTAAGAAATTCTTTGCTAAAACTGTGGTAAATCCATTTAGAAGATTGCCAAAATTCTTTAGACCTGAATATGATATGTCTTTGGGGGTTAATCCTAAGTCAGAAATGCGTTTTCAAAAGACAAACGTAAGAGGTAAAAAGGCTGAGGAAAATATTGATAAAGATGAATTAGGTTCAGTAATTGACTTTCAATCTGCTGATTCAGTTGCATATGATGGACAGAAACTTCATAGATATATTGCAGATGAGTGTGGTAAAACTACCGAAGTAAACGTATATGATCGACACGAGGTTGTACGTTATTGTTTGCTTGATGATGAAGGTCAAATCATTGGTAAAGCTTTATATACAACAACTGTAGAAAAACTTACTACTGAAAAAGATGGGGTTCAAGATGCATTTAAATTACTTTGGGAAGAGTCTAACCAAGAAAAAAGACAAGAAAATGGAACTACATCAAGTGGTCTTTATAGGTTCTTTATGTCAGCAAAGCGTACTAGAAACTTTGATGATTTCGGATTCCCTGATGAAGAAAAGACTTTAGATCAAATTTTAGCAGATAGAGAAACAGTTAAAAATAACCCAAGAGCATTATCTGCTCGTATAAGAAAAGAACCTTTAACTATTGATGAGGCTTTTAGCACAGATGCAGATGGGTGTATATTCAATGTATTGAATATTGGAGAGAGGGAGGCATATTTAAAGGAAAATCCTGTTTTGAAAAGAAAAGTCATATTTTATAGAGATATTGACCAAGTTGTAAGATGGAGGGAAGCAACGGAAAAAGAAGAAGATTTCCACTGGAAAATAACGCAGTTTCCGCCAAAAGGCGAAGAAAATAAATGTACTTATGATGTTAAATTGAAAAAACCTGATAGAATTGAAGATGGTGCAATAGCAATTGACGGATATAGTAATAGTCAGGGGGGTAAATATGGTTCAAAAGCATCTGCATGGATAGGTAGAAGATATAATTTACTTGATCCTAAAAATACAGGTAAAGCCATAGGTCATTTATATGGTAGACCTCAAATTAAAGAAACTTTACACGAACAAGTGATGCTTGCAGCTGAATTTTATGGCTATAAGGCTTGGTATGAGCATAACTCTGATGATTATTTATCATACTTTAGAGATAGAGGAAGAATTGCTTATTTAGGTACATATCCTAAAATATCTATTGATCCAGTTAAAAAAGATGCTGAAAGATATAAAGGTTTCCCAACTACACCTTTTAGCCTTATGAAACAAACAGATGTGGGTATTATGTATTTTGAAAATCATATCGATTCTATAGATTTTGAGAATTTATTAGAAGATGCTAAAAAATTTGATCCAAATAATAGAACAGAATATGACCAAACTGTATCATTTTTAATGTTATTAGTTTGTTTAATGGAACCAATTCCAGTAAAAATTAAAAGAGAACCATTAGTAAAAAGTTATAAGCCAAGCTTATCATAAATTTTTTTTAACTAATTGTTGAATTTTTGGTATATTTGACAACAAAATACAGGTAAATTGGCTTCAAATCCATTAGACATAAATGCTTATGATTCAGGTCAAGCATTAAAATCGTTTCAGCTAACTACTGATGTTAAATCTAAATCTGATTTAGAATACGGTAGAAAAGTTGCCCAAAATATTTATGCCACAATTTATGGTAATCAAACATATTTCTGGATAAGGAATAATCGTTTTAGAAAGAATAGACAAATTGCCAATGGTAAAATTGACATGAGTGTATTTTTAGATCGCCTTGAAATGAATGGCAAAGCTAACTATGTAAATATTAATTGGAAATCAATTATTATTGGTAATACTATAGTTGGTAGATTAGTAAGTTCTTGGATGTCAAGAAATGAAAAAATTGAAGTTACGGCAGTTGATCCAACGTCACTTACTAAAAAACAAGAAATCATAGATGAAGCAGAATTTATTTATGAAAATAAAGAAATTTTAGCGCAATTACAGCAAGAGTCAGGTGTTCCAGTTGTTTCAAAAAATCAATTTGTTGCAGAAGATAAAGATGATTTAGATTTATGGAGAAGTGAATTTAATAAATTACCTGAAGAAATATTATATAGTTTAGGTGTTAATAATGTTTTTGAAGCGAATGGATGGACTGATGTTTTAAAAGAAAGAATACTTCATGATTCTGCCGAAGTTGGTTTAGTTTGTACATATACTTGGATGGATGATGAGGGAGAAGTTCATGTTGAATGGATTAGACCTGAAAATGCAATTTATTCTTATTCAGATTATCCAGATTTTAGAGATACTGCTTATAGAGGTCATATATCTTCAATGAAGATTAGTGAAGTTCGTGCAAGATATGGTAAACAAAATGGTGGTATTTTAACAGAAGAACAAATTTTTCAATTAGCTCAATTTTCAAAAGAATATCAATTAACAGATAAAATAAAATGGATGCAGGATTGGAATATTGCCTATTTGCGACCATATGATGAATGGAATATTGATTTAATGAATTTTGAAATAAGGACTTTAGATTCTGATGGATATACTGTTACGAAAACCAAAAAAAATGGTAGTACTATTATTAGAAAAGGTAAGCCAGAAAAATTAGATGAGAATCAAGAATATTTAGAAGAGAAGAAATGGAATATATATAAAGGTGTTTATAACCCAGTTACAAAAACAATGTTAGAATGGGGTATAAAGAAAAATATGATAAGACCGCAAGATCCTAAAGAAATTGGTAATGCAGAGTTTTCATATAGTTTTTATATGTACCAAAACTACGATCAACGAAATGTAGCTGTACCTGAAAAGATTGAAGAGCCAATTGAGCAAATGATTTTAGCTAGGTTGAAGATTCAACAAATGGTAGCTAAGATGGTACCTGCTGGTGCCTCAATTGATGTAGATGCATTACAAGAATTAGATTTAGGTCTTGGAGATTCAGTAAAACCATTAGATGTTCAAAAAATTTGGGAACAAACAGGTAAATTATATTATCGTGGTAGAGATGCTGAGGGTAATAGAATACCAGTCCCAATTACTGAATTAGCTAATACTGGTTTCGCACCTCAATTAAATGCTTTAATTCAATTGTATAATTTCCATTATCAAGTTTTAACACAAGAATTAGGTGTAGATCCAAACCTTATGCAACAAGCATCTCAACCAAGAGTTGCTGCATCAAATGTTGAAACATCAAGAATTTTAGCTAATGATGCTACTGAATATATGTATGATGCTTATATGTATGTAATGGAAGATACAGCTAAAAAAGTTGCTTGTTTATTAAATACAAGTGTAAGTTATGGTGCTAAAAGATATAGAGAAATTTTAAAAGAAGATCAAGTAAAAGGTAGAAATTTTACTACTAAATTGAAAATGTTACCAACTGAAATGGAAGTTGCTAATTTGCAAAATATGATGAATCAAGCATTGATGTCAAATCCGAATTTAGTTTTATATGTTGATCCATTTAAAGTAATGAGAATTGCTAAAGAAAATGTACAATTAGGTGAATTATATTTTAGGCAAGCTCAAAAGAAATTTATTAAAACAGAGCAAGAAAATGCACAAAATAATAGTCAACAAAATGCACAAATCCAACAAGCTAGTTTACAAGCTAAAGCTCAAGGTGATGCTGCATTAATAGATAAACAGACTCAAGCTAAACAAAGAGAAATTATGTTGCAAGGTATTTTAGATTTAGCTAAAGCTAATATTCCTTTGCCAGCACAATTGCAACCTTTAGCTCAACAATTATTGCAAAATATTGGAATGCCTTTAATGGTAGATAATCAACAAGAACAAATAGTTATTCAGCAAATGCAACAGCAACAAATGCAAGCTGCACAGCAACAACAAATGCAACAGCAACAACAAGGGCAACCAAAAGAACAGCCGCAAGAACAACCACAAGAAGAAGAACAACAACAACCTCAACAAGAACAACAATAAAATAAAAAAAAATGGCAACATCAGTAAGTAAGCTTTTAATAAGACTTCAAAAGTTTAGCTCAAAAATCAGCAAAACTGTTGATGCAACAGCTTCATTTAATTCACTTGGTTATTATTATCAAGATTTATCAGGATGGGACACTGCAGTAGTTCAATTTGTAAGTCCATCTGAAGCAATTTCATTTTTTACAACAAATGATAATGGTGCTATCATTGGTCAATTATTACCAGCTCCTGAAGTTCCACTAAATTGGGATGTTGTAAAAGGTGTTGATTTAGCAACTAAAGGAGATGTAACATCTGCATCAACTAGTTCTAATGTAGAGTTTACCATTATAGGTCAATATTTATTATTACAAGGTGCTACAACAAATAGTCCTTTGTCTTATGCTTATGTATTGTCTAAAAATACATACCCAACAGTTGCGGAAGCAAATAATGTGGGAATTGCTCAAGGAACTGAAATTGTTTATGCAAATACAGCAACTTTAAGTACAAGTAATAAATTATTTACAACAAGTGGATTAACTCAACCTATATATGGTGATGGAACAAATTGGTATGCAATAGAATTGCTTACTAATCCATCAGTTAAATATATTATAACTATTAGCCCAACAGGTGTTATATTTATTGATTAAAAATAGAAACCAAATTAGCATTTATGCCAGATAATAACGCAGCAGAACCAATTACAGGTTTTGCGGAAGGCTTCAATCCGTTTTCGGATGAGATTCAAGTACCAAAAGTAGAAGAAGCCCCTACTCAAAATGTAGAAAATACTCAGGTACAATCAGAAAATGTACAAAATACACCTGTAGAAACACAGTCACAAAATGTACAAGAAACTACAACATTTGATCCAAATCAATTTATTAAAGAAAGATTTGGTTTTGAAAGTGTTGAAGAAGCAGAGCAAGAATTTAAAAAATTAAAAGAAAGGCCTGCTGAATTAGGATTTGATTTTAAAGACAATGTTAGCAAAACTTTATTTGATGCTATCAAAGAAGGGAAAACTGATGATGTTTATGAAATTCTAAATCAACAAAAAAGATTGGAGAAATTAACTACAAGTGAAATTACTCCAGATTTAGCTGTTGATATTATAAAGGCAGATATTAAAAATAAATATAAAGATTTAACTCAAGATGAAGTTGATCTTTTATTTTATGACCAATATTTCGTACCTTTAAAACCAGAACAAGCATATGATGAAACAGATGAAGATTATGCTGTAAAGTTGAAAACATGGCAATCGCAAGTTGATTATGCTGAAAAAAAGATGATGATTTCTGCTAAAGTGATTAGACCAGAATTAGAAAAATTAAAAAGTGAATTAAAGTTACCAGATATTTATGGGTTAGAACAGCAAGAAGCAGCATCTCAAGAGGAATTTGAGTCTATGCAGAAAGCTAGAGCTACCTATGAAAGAACTTTAGAGTCAGATTATAATACTTTTAAAGGATTTGATTTAGTGGTAAAAGACGAGGAAGTCGAAATACCAATCTCATTCAATGTTTCCGATGAAGAAAGAATAGCTCTAAAAACACAACTTTCTGACTTTGATGTTGAGGATAAATTTGGCAATCGTTGGTTTTACGAAGATGGAAGGCCTAATGTAAAACAAACAATGCAAGACCTTTATGTGCTAGAAAATCTTGATAAGATATTAAGAAAAACTGCAAATGAAGCATATGCACAAGCCAAATTAGCTTATATTAAAAATTCAGGAAATGTAACTTTAAATAAACAATCGCCACAAGCGGCACCTACTCAAAGTAGCAGTTCAGCATTTGAAGAGTTACAAAAAGCAGTATGGTCATAACTTGTTTATTGCTTTGGCAAAGCATTTAAAATAAAATTATAAAAAAATGGCAAGCGGTCCAGGTATACCTACCTCAAATATTTTGCAACCAGGTGCAATATCACTCCAGTCGCAAAACCGTCAACTTATGGTTGACTTACAATTATTAACTCCTCAATATTATAAGCAATATACTGAGAAGTATGGCAATGAAGATTTCACATGGTGGTTAGCTGCTCATGCTGGAATGGAAGAAGTAAAAAACCAAAATTTCTTCTGGTTTGAGAACAGAGGTAAATTAATGGTATCTGTTGTTAACCAAAACCAAGTTTCAGCTCCAGCTGGTGCTAATGTTACTTTGACATTAGGTACTGAGGCTTACTACAACAGTGGTACAGAATCTCCATTAAGAGTTGGTGAAACTTTGCGTGTAGCTTCTTCTAACATTGAAGGTAAAATCTTATCAATTGATACTACTACTCCATATGCATTTACATTTGTTGTTGCTCCATTGCAATCTGCTCAAGGATTCCAATCTGCTGGTAGCACAAATTTATTAGCTGGTGAAGTTTTATTATTTGGTGGTGATACAGATGCTGGTGAAGCTTCTACTCAAATCAACCCATTAATCCATTTGGATCAGAAGTATAACAACAACATCACTCAAATTCGTGATGGTTGGAGCAATACTGACTTAGCTCAAATGGCTGAAACATATTATGAGTATCCAGTATCTGCGGATATGGCTGCTAATGGTGTAACTGCGTTTACTTATAAGGGTATGTATAAGACTCTTGTTCGTTTTAAAAACAACGTAGAAGCTAAATTAATGCGTGGTAACTTGCAAACTAACAACAGTGCAGGTATGACTAACTCTCAAGGTGCTCAAGGTATTATTCCTAAAGTAGTAGCTGATGGCGAAACTGTAGGTTATACTCCAGGTAACTTAGATATCCAAAAATTACACGAGATCACTCGTATCATGGATGTTAACGGTTGCGCTAAACAATCTGCATGGTTATCTGACGTATTCCAAAAGCAAGATTTCTCTGATGGTATCTTCGCAGCTTACCCTGCTGGTGCTTTCGTATATGGAACTGGTGAAAAGTCTAAAGAGGCTTCAGTTTCTTACGGATTCCAAGAAATCTACATTGACGGTTATTTATTAAGCGTTAAGAAGTATAGCCAATTCAACACTGAAGTAACAACAGGTTTAACTCCTCAAAATGATTACTTCCGTAATTTTGGTTTGATTTACCCAATGGGTGAGTCTAAAGATGCTAGAACAGCACAATCATACAAAAATATCACTATCATGTACCAAGAACCACCTCAAGGCGGAACTGTTGGTAATGGTATTAGAGTATGGCAATATGGTGGTGGATCTCCAAACCCAACTGACGGAACAATGACTAATCAAATCGCAATGATTACTTACCGTTCAACTCGTGTTTGTGCAGCAAACCAATTCATCATTGTACAAGCTAACTAATTAGCTCATACATAATCTAAAATGGTGGGGGTATTTTTACCTCCACCTATTTTTAACATTAAAAAACCATTTATGGCAAAGTTAAAGGCAGCAGGTCTATCAGATGTTTTTTCATATGAGAATGAAAGCATTATACAAAATAGACAACAAGAAGAATCTCAATACGCACAGAATGGTGCGGTACAAAACGGAGTTACTTACAAAGTTTACAAGTTAACAGATACTACAAAAAAAGGTAAATACCACATGGAAGGTGTGGATGATATTTGGAATCCAGAAACTAAAAGAATGGAGAGAATTAGACTCCTAAATGGTTTCCCAAGCCTTTCTATTGATGAGCAAAAACATTTAGATAAAACATTTGTTGAAAAGAACAGAAGGAGTTTAATTTTTGATGCGAGAGTATTAAGAGTTCCAGATTGGGACACTTCAGCAATTGAATTTTTAGAAAAATGTAATGCTAATATTGATAATCCTCATAAAAAAGGTACTAGAAAATTAACATTTTTTGAATGGAATCCTCGCAGACAAGCCGAAATTGAGCTTAAGAAGCGTATTGCTAAGGTTGAAGCAATTAAATTTGCAACATTAGCATCTATGGAAGATCTTAAAAAACATGCTAATTATTTAGGAATCAATTTTATAGATGAATTAGGTTTCCCTAAATCTGATGAAGCTTTAAGAAATGACTATGAATTATATGCTGAAGCTCAACCTAATAAGTTCATGGCAAGTGCTGGAAGTAAAGAGGTAGAGGTAGCGTACATAGTTAGAAAAGCAATTTTAGAAAATAAGATTGATGTTCATTCTAAAAAAGGTTCAGCATATTGGGCAGGTGATGGTGGGTTCATTTGTAGAATACCAGGTACCGAGCATCCTAAAGACTATTTAGTAGAATATGCAATGCTTCCTAATGATGAAAGTAAAAAATTCTTGGAGCAATTAAAAAAGTTGCAAATATCCTAAAATTGATTTACAAATAAAATAAGCCCTGTAGCCTAAAAATTACAGGGCTTTTTCGTATATTTGGATATAATTTAAGTACATGAACATTAATGATATGTATCAAATATGCCAGTATGCCATCAATAAGGCACAGAATGGATATTTGACACCTTCTCAATTTAATCTATTGGCTAATCAGGCTCAAACAAGCTATCAAGATTATTTGTTAGGAGAGTTTCAGCAATATCAAATAGGAAGGCCTCAGGCAAGAGTAAACTATAGTCAAAATAGTGATACTAGACAAAGAATGGCTCCATTTCTTAAAGATGTAACATTAACAATAAATGCAGATGGTATTGCATTATACCCAGATGATTATTTACAAGGTGATGCTGTTTTAACTTCAACATTTGATAGAATTAGATTTATTCAACAAGATAGTTTATATTCATATTTAAAAAGTGAAATTGATCCAATAGCAACAAATCCAGTTTATTTATTGGCTAATGTAAATTCAACTTATACTGATGGAGGATTACAATTTTATCCTAAAACATTAGGAACAGCAATTTTAAGTTATGTAATGAATGCCCCAACAATGATATGGGGATATAATTTGGATAGTAATGGAAGGCCAGTATATAATCCAAATCCATATGATCCAAGTACTCAACCAACAGGAAGTGTGCAGCCATTATGGTATGATATTGATAAATTGGAAATTGTAGCAAGAATATTGAAATTGGTAGGTGTGAATTTGCAAGATGGTCAAGTTGCACAATATGCTAATATGGTAACAACTCAAGGACAATAAAATGACTAGAAAAATATTCATAGAAAGAATCTTAAGGCAAATCTATAATGGTCAGCCTAATGATGATGCAAGTATCACATTTAATCAAGTTAATCAGTGGTTAAATGATGCTATTGGTATAGCTGTAAAAAAGAACTATACTGATAGTGTTCAATTAGATGGTATTGCTTATATAAACAACTCATTTTATACAACATATACTAATTTAGATATAGCAGCTGAAACAGTTGATAATGTTACCTATTCAGTAGCATTGCCACAAATTCCATTTGCATTAGGTAGAAATGAAGGTGTAGCAACATTGCAAATTGTTGGTGATAAAAAAACATCACAAACAGCAATTCCACTTAGCATGAATCAAGTTGGATATATTGAAAATTTAAGACCAATCCAAAATAAAATTCTTTATTGGATAGAGGCTGATAAAATTTATGCTAAAAGCACAATACCTTTGACAGAATATAAAGCAACATTGAGAATGGTTAGCGGTGGTGATTCAACAAATTTAGAATCAACATTAATTGTTCCTGATGATTATGTTCCAGTAATTGTAGAATATATTAAAGGTCAATTAGCTTTTGAAAGAGCAAGACCAATAGATCAATCAAATGATGGCGTAGATAATGTAAATTAATAAATATATGAAACCAATTAGAGATTTAATTTTAGTTAAACCATGCGAACCAGATAATGTTACAGAAGGTGGTCTTTTTATACCTACTACAGCTATGTCAAGGAATAATAGAGCAATAGTAGTTGAAGTTGGTAGAGGAACAGCTAAAGTGAAAATGGAAGCAAAAAAAGGCGATATGGTAATTCATGTAAAAAATGCAGGTGAAGAAGTTATTATTAACGGAGAACCTCATTATTTAATACGTCAAATAGATATTTTATCTTACGTTTCAAATAATTAAAAATGGCATCACAAGAAAGACAGTTTATAACAATTGACTCAATAATCAATGATTATCTTGATGAATCTGAGCAAAGCGTTCATAAATATGCCAAGCTTTATAACATAGCTTATAGAGGAATGGAAAGATTAGGACTTGACTTTTTTTATAAAATTAAGTCAGTAAAATTGCCTGTAGATTTAACGAACTATACAGTTCAATTGCCTAATGACTATGTTAGTTATACTAAAATAGGTGTATTAAATGCAGTTGGTCAAATCATTCCATTGCAGTTTGATAGAAAAATGACATTCTTTGGGGATCAATTGCCAAATAGACAAGCTTTAACTGATGATGATACATTGGTTAACTGGAATCAAATATACAATGCTCCAATATTTTATAACTATTGGGATGGTTATGGTTTTACAAATATTTATGGTTATCCTAGTGGATCTCCATTTGTAGGTTCATTTAATATAGATGATGCAAATGGAGTAATCTTACTTAATCAAGAGTTTTACTATGATTATTTAATGATTGAATACTTATCTAGTCCTAACCCAGAAGAAAAATATATGATTCCATTGCAATTTAGAGAGGCACTATTAGCCTGGATTGCATGGAGAGATATAGCAACTATGCCAAGTAATAGAAAGGGAAATTTAGGCGATAAAAGAGATAGAAAGCAGGAGTTTTTCAACCAAAGAAGATTGGCAAATGCACAGTTTAAACCTATGTATTTAGACCAAGCTTACGAATGGAATTTAATTAATCAAAGAATGACAGTTAAGGGATAAGATATGCCAGTAATTAACAATCCTTTTAATGGTAAATTGAATCTTGATGTCGCAGAATATCGAATAGATAATAACGACTATATAGATGCATTAAATATAACTAAAGATGCTCAAGGTATTGGGCAAGATAGGGTTGTATCAAACATGTTAGGTAATACATTAATACCTTACACATTGCCATCTGGCACAAATAAAATAATAGGGTTCTATGCTGATAAAATAAGAAATAGAGCTTATTATTTTCTTTGGAATAGCAATGGTTATAATAGCATATTATATTACGATTTAACACATAATATAGTAGTTAAAGTTTTAGAAAGTATAAGTGATAGTGATGGAATTGATATTTTAAACTTTAATCCTTCTTATAAAGTTTTGTCTGTAAATATATTTTATAGAGATACGGAAGGTGATTTATTATTTTTTAATGATGGATTAAATCCACCAAAAAACATAAATATAATATCAAATTACGGTACACATTGGAAGTATGAATATTTGTTAGTTGCAAAAGCACCTCCAATTATGCCTCCAAAAGTTACATATGAAAATGATATTACAGCTACCCAAAATAATTTAAGAAATGTATTATTTCAATTTTCTTACAGATATGTTTATGTAAATAATGAAAAATCTGTTTGGAGTTCAAATAGTATTGTTCCATTGCCACAACAAGATACATTATTGCTAACAGATCCAGTAATATATAATAACTGTAGAATATCTGTATCAGTAAGTACAGGCCAACAAAATGTAAAAGCAATTGAAATAGCATTTAGAGAAACAACTAATGGTGTTACAAGTGATTGGTATTTAATAGGTTCATTTAATAAATTGAATAATTCTTTAACAGATAATTCAATTTTCACATATAAATTTTACAATAATAGTATATATACGCCATTAGATGTTATTGAAACTTCTCAATTGCAAGATTGGGTTCCTCAAAAAGCAAATGCAGCAGAATTAGCAAATGGTAATACTTTATTATATGCTGGTATTACTGAAGGATATAATAAAACCCAAATGGAATTATATGCATCTTCTGGTAGAGAAACCGATGGATATTTTTTTGACAAATGTGGATTAGGATTTTTTGCAACTTGTAATGGATCAGATAGTGGAACTAGCGGCAATATATTACAAGTATATGTTTATGGAACAGGAACAAATACTTCTGGAAATGTAACAACTTTAAATAATCCTAGAGGTATTTATGTAATAAATGCTATAGATTCTGCTTATGAAAATATAGGTGTAACGTATGAGTTAGATGCAGATTCTGTAGAAGTATCAGATTTGCTTAATGCTATAAAAACAGCTCTAATTGCTAAAGGTTGGTCATTTGTTTCTATTGGAACTAATGTTCTAACTATGAGTTATAGTAATGGATTTACATTATATTCAAGTGGTGTAAAGTATTTATACAATTCAAGTGAACCAGTAAATACTGTTCTTGCTAATTCATGGGAGGCAGGGTATCAATATGGTGTTCAATATTTTGATAGTGTTGGAAGAACTATTGGTACTCAAATAGGAGGAATTTCTTCATTTACTACTCCTACATCAACAGTTTATAATGGAATTACAAATGTTGAATATAACTATCCCTATACATATTTAGAAATTCAAAATAGACCTCCATTAGAGGCAGTTTATTATCAAGTAGTAAGATCTAATAATACAACATTTAATAAAAGATTATTTTGGATTAGTTTAGGAGCTTATTCTAGTAGTTCGTTTGATACTACTACACAAAGATTTGCATATATAGATGTTGCTAATATTGAAGATTATAATTTGTCTATATCATCAACACAGGGTGTTGTTTCTTATTCATTTACCGCTGGTGATAGAATTAGATTTATTAAAAGATATGATGCCGCAAATGCTCAACATACATTTGTAGGCGTATATGATTATGAGATTTTAGGGACTGTTGGTTCAATAACATTATCAGATAATACAACTAAAGTTGGAAATTTTGTAAAAATTGCATATCCAACTAATGATATAGGTTATGATATAAATTTTGATGGATCTGGAGATTATTTACATTATGAAATATTTCTTTATAATTTTACATCAAATGCATCATCAACTCAAAGATTTTTTTATGAGTTTGGAAAATGTTTTGGAATTGGAAATCCTGGTACAAATTTAGCTTATCATATAGGTTTAGAACAAAGTCAATCACCATATAATCCAATAGGAGTTCCAGCAATTATATCTGCAACTAACGGTGATTTATTTTTTAGAGAAAGAAAAGTTCCATTTAATGATAATTATAATTTATCAGCTGGACCTCAAAGTCAAGATATTAACTCATTAATGTTAATTACTGTGCCAAATACACCAGTAAATACAACAAGTTATATTTTGCAAAGTCAACCTTTTACAAGTACTTTACCTACAATTTTTAGTAGTCCTAATTTCTTTTTTGAAAATTTACTTACAACTAAAGCTCAAACAATAAGATTAAAAGGGGATTTTAGTGTTTATCAATCTGAGCCATCCGACAATACAACATTTTATTTACAAGCTATATTAATTGATAGTAGTAATTCACCAAAATATGTGCCTCTTACTGCATCACATATTGTACAATCTCAAGTTCAAACTTCATTTAACTTAGATGCTTCATTTGATGTACCTATAAGTACAAAAGTTTGGATAGCTGTTTATACTGATAATGCTGGATCAACTAATTCATTTACATTAAATTCTTTTGTTTTAAATTTTAGTGTATTAAAAAATGATACAATAAATATTATTGAATCAAGTTTTAATGATACCTATAATTTAGTAAAAAATAGTAATGGTAGACCATCTGTAATTGATGAAAATGCAGCACAGGTTTATTATCCAGTTGTTATTAGATTTGGACAGGAATATCAAGCCAATACAAGTATTAATAATATAAATAGATTTTATCCTGAAAATTTAGATGAATATGATAGAAGTTTTGGTGATGTAATGCGTTTGCATGTAAGGGAAAGATATTTAAAAGTTTACCAAAAGTTTAAAGTTGGTAATGTACCTATCTTGACTCAGATTATTAAGGATAGCGCAAATAATCCATTACAAGCAAATACTGATAAGTTAATTAATAAAATTCAATATTATGCGGGGGATTATGGAATCGGTGATGCATCTACAAGTTTAGCTTGGAATAACTTTGCAGATTATTTTGTAGATAATTATAGAGGTGTAGTATGTAGATTATCTCAGGATGGAATAACTCCATTAAGTATTATTTATCATACAAATGCATTTTTTGTTCCAACTTTAACTCAATATAGACAAGATTTAAATAATGGAGTTGCTCCTGATGGTCAGGTTTATACTGGAAATCCTTGTATATATGGTGTATTTGATGCATATACGAATAAGTATATAATAGCAATGGAAGAAATTAATAGATATGCACCTAATTGTACTTTTAATGGAGGTAGTGCAGTTATAGTTCCTGCTTTATGTTCATTTAATGGCGGAACAGCTATAAGATCAGCAGGTCCAGATTGTACATTAGTTGCAGGTTCAGTTTTAACAGGTAATTGTTCATTAACTCCAGGTTCAGTAATAGTAATATCTTAAAAAAATAAATATGTCATTTTCAGCAACAATAACATTAGCGGCAGCAGGTTCAGATACAGGGCCATTTAATTTGTATTCAAATGTTGATTCATTTGTTACACCATTTGAGGTAGGGGTTAGTAAGGCAAGTTTATTAGCAGGGTATGTATCAACAGTAGTACCAAGTACAACTTCAATTGTTAGAGTAAAATCTAATAGTTTAAATTGTACAAATTATGTTGATATGAATGTAAATAATCCTAATGTTTCAGTATATCAACAATGTTTAAATAGTGCTTATTATTATATAGAAGCAACAACAGCTTACGCTGCTAATGCACAAGATGCAGGAGCTAAATGTTATTCTAAAGTAAATACTGGAAGTTTAAGTGCTATGTTAGCATTATATCCTACTATGGAATATCTTGGTACTTTAACTAATTCAACATGTCAATGTGCTTAATTAATTAAAAATTTATAAAATGAATGTAACATTAACTTTAAATACTGGTTTAGGTGCTAATTTGGGCCCCACATTTGATCTTTCAACAAATGTTGGTTTGGTTACACCTACAACTGCAACATTAAGCGAATTATTAGCTGGTTATGTTGTTTCAGTAGATAATTCAGCTACAATAATTACAGTTACATCAACTGGAACTTGTACTAATTCTTTAGCTATACCCATAACTAACTAATCATGTCAGCACCTATATATCATCAAGATCCATATACTATTTCATTTGATGAAGTTGGAAATGCTTTTGAGTCATTTTACTCATATTTCCCAGAATTTTATGGAAATTTAGAAACTAATCTATTTTCATTTAAAAATGGACAAATGTGGATACATTCAAATAATAGCACTTTTTGTAATTTTTATGGAGTTCAATATGGAGCTTCAATTACTACTGTATTTAATCAAGCTGTAATTAATAAAAAGACTTGGGTTTCAATAGTTGAAACATCAAATACAGTATGGGAGTGTCCATTAATTTATACCCAAATGAATAGTTATGACACAATTAGACAAGAAAGTGAACTAAAAGAAGTTGATTTTGTAACATTAGAATCTACATATAATGCTTCATTCTTAAAAGACAAAAATAGTCAAGGCGGTTTGATTGAAGGAAGTTCTTTAAAAGGTGGTTATATTGTAGCAAAATTTGAGAAAACTAATGCAAATTCTTTCGTATATTTGAATAATGTTGGAATTAAATATATTGATTCACCATTAAATATCCGATGATTAGTATTAATTTAATTAAATTTGCTTTTGAAGAGGATAATGATATAAATAAATATTGTGATCCAAATTATAAAAATAAATCTATTAAAAAAATAATAGTTAGTATTTATAAAAAATTATTGGAATATGAAAATATAGGTGATAGTAAATTTGATAAAATAGTTTTTGATAATGAAGTAATAGGATATGTTTTTTATTTTAAAAATTTATTAATAAGTTTTGGAATAAATAAAAACCATCGAACAAAAGAAAAATTATCAAGTGCTTTTGAACAAATAAAAAATAATTTTAATGGTGATTTTGAAAGTTATATGTGGGAAAGAAATGAAAGAGCCATTAATTGGTTGAAAAAATGTGGAATGGTTGAGGTTCCATGTAAAATAAAAGAAGCAAAAAGATTAAAATATATTTTATGCCATTAACAGCAACATTAATAACAGCAGGAGCACAGGGTTTATTAGGTGGTGCTGAAGCTTTATTTAGTGGAAGAAAAAAAGCAGAAGCTAGATTAAATAGCCTTTCACAACAAAGCCCCCTTACCACACAAAGTAAATCAATTAATGATTATTATCAAGAAGCTATGAATAGGGCACAACAAAATCCCTATGCATCTACTCAATATATAGCAGGACAAAATGCTATTCAAAGAGGTACTGCATCTGCATTAAATAATTTACAGGGAAAAGGAGCAGCTATCGCTGGTTCGGGCAGATTGGCATTAGGTCAAGATACTGCTTTGACAAATTTAGGCGTACAAGCTATAGGTCAACAAAGAGCTAATTTTGGTCAATATGGTCAAGCAGCACAAATGCAACAAAATGATGCTAATAGAGTTTTTCAAACAAATGTAATGGAACCATATTTAAGAAAATTTGGTTTAGCTCAATATAATGCACAAGCAGCCAATGCTAGACAACAAGCAGGTTTGCAAACTATGGCTGGTGCAGCAAGTAATGCAGCATCTGCTTATATAGCAAGTAACAAGCAAAATAAATATAAATTTGATCCTTATACTGGAGCTCCAATAAGTTAATAAATTATAAAAAATGGCAACAGGATTATTAGGTTTTAACCCATATGGAGGCGGAACAGTTTTAGATATATCATCTAAGCCAACTCAATACGCAATTCAAGAAATTCAGCATCAACAAGCAAAAGCTGAAGCTATTGATAAGTACTATAAAGATTATGAAAAATCTTTAAATACTCAAGGATTAAGTCCTGAAGAACAAAAGATTTTTGCTGATAAATTAAATGAAGTAAAAGGTTTTGGAATAAAAAATAGAGAGGAAATTAATAATCCATCTAAATTTGGTTATGATGCTCAAAGCACATTAGATGCTGGATTTAGAAATTTAAAAGATTATATCGCAGGTGCAAAACAAGCAGCTGCAGAAAGAAAAGCATTTAAAGATATTCATGATAGAGAAGTAGCACAAGGTAAACATGTATCTGATAATTATTTAGATATTTTTAATGATGCGATGAAACCATATGGTAATGGATATGTTCAACCTTCACTAAATCAAGTTAGATTTTATAATCCTCATGATGAAAGAAAATATGAACAAAATATTGTTACTGGTGTTAAACCTGCGCCTATTGAAACTGAAGAAAAAGTATTAGATCCTTTAACTGGAGCAGATACAGGATTTAGTAAAAAAGTTAAAAAATCTGTTTTAACTGATGATCAAGCAAAAAGACTTGCAGAAAATTCTTTAAGTGAATATCATACTAATTTAGGAACTCAAGAAGAATTTAATAAATTATTTAATGATAAAAATTTAGTAAATAATTTAAATAAAAGATTTGGTGAAGTTTATACTCATAAAGATCCTGTAACTGGACAAGAAATTGTACCTAAAATTGAAACAGTAGAAGATTTTGCAAGAGCAAAAGGTCTTTCAAAATTACCTAAGGAAGAATTAGTTTCACAAACAGCACCAACATTAAATGATGTAGGTAAATTTAATTTATGGTATAAAAAACATAAAATTACAGCACAAGATTCTAAATCTGCTTATGCTGAATTTGGTAAACAATTAGCTGCTGCGGCTGGTCAAAAAGTATTAGATAAAACATTAGATGATTTTAGGGTATATGATGATAAGGGACAAAAAGTAACTTTTGGAGATAATCCAAATATCACTAAATTAAATGTAACTGATGATGAAGTTAAGCCTTGGGTTAAAGAAGATAAAGTGTATCTTGGTATAGCAAATAAAATAACAAAGAAAACACCAACTACAGTTAAAAAAGTACCAGCTATTGGTGAACAAGGCGATAAAATATATATTGCATATCCAATATTAGATGATAATGGAAATCAAACTGGTAAATACGATTGGAATAATAAGATTAATGTAACAAATACATTTAAATCCAAATTATTAAAAGAAACAGAAAATAGTCCAAGAAATGCAGCTATTTTAGGTACTGGATTGAAACCTCCTTATAAAATGTAAAAAATATATTAATGGCAGAAGAAATAATTCAAGAAGATAATATTCCAGTTAATACAGAAAATATTACTGATCAAGAACCAAAACCAAAAAGTTATTTGAAATTGGTTCATGAGAATTTAATTCATGCATATGGTGAAAAAGAAGTTCCAGATGAGGCTACATTTACACAAAAAATGAATAATCCTTCTTATGCAAAAAAAATTCATGAAAATTTAGTTAATGCATATGGAGAAAGTGAAGTGCCTGACTACAAAACATTTACTGATAAATTAATTGGTACTGAAAAAAAAAATCCAATTCAAACTACTTCATCAGATTCTGGAGATATATCAGCTCCTACAGAATCAGTTTCTACATCTACAGAAAATAATATACCTGTAGAAAAAACAACTCCTGATTTATTTGATAAAAATGCAAATCCTGCTGTTTTAGCAAGACAATCATATCAATTAAAACAACCTAAATCAGTATCTAAATCTGCTGTTGCAGTTGATATGAATGGTATGCCTGTTGAATCTAATCAAGATATTTATAATCAAGATGATATAAATACAGGAAATGAAATAGATAAACATTTAGAAAAATTAGGTTATTCTAAAGATTTTGTAAATACAATTAATAGAATACCTAAACAATATAGTGAAGCAATCGGATATACAGATCAAGAATTAGCTGATTTGTATAAAACAGATAAAAACGAATTTAATAAAAGAACATCAAATATAATTTTAAGACAAAATTTATCTGATGCGATGAATCAAAGACTTGTTGATATTGATAATGATCAAAATTTAAGTCCAGAAGAAAAACAAGCACAAAGTAGTAAAATATTAACAGAAGGAGATTTATTAAATCAAGGTGCTGAACAATATGCAGGGGATTTAAAAAATAAACAATTTTATGTAGGTCAAATAGCAAAAAATATTAGACAATTTATTACAAATCCTGAACAACAAAAGCAAGCTTTACAAGATTTAGCTACAAGTACATCTGATGATTTTGGTAGCTTAGAAGATTTAGAAGATAAAAATAAAAATCCATTAAGTCAAAATATTAATGATTATCAATCAGTTGCATTAAATTATTTAAATCAAGTAGATCCAGAAAAAGCTGCTTTTTATAAAAAATATATAGATAGAAATACAGATGATTTAAAAGAGTTTGAATATAGAGGTTATGAACAATTACAAAAAGAATTAGATCAGATTGGATTAAATTTAGTTATAAATAATGCTAAAAATAAATTAAAAGTATTATCTGATATAGCAAAACAACAAAACAATCAATTAGATCCAAGTGATTATCAGGAATATAATAAATTATTAGAAACAGCTAATACAGCAGACGTAAGATTATCAAAATTAAATCAAGTATATCCAGCTGCTAAGGATCTTGATACAGAATCAATAGCCCAAGATTTAGTAGGAGGTAGATCATCTACATTAGGTTTAGCTGGTAAAAAATTATATTATGGTTTAGCTAAAACTGGTAAAGCTGTTTATGATATGGCTGCAAGTTTAGGCAGAAATCAACAAGAAATTGATAATGCTGCATTAGAAGCATTAGGTTTGGAAAATTATATAGCTCCAACTACTACACCTACTTCAAAACAAAGTATTCTTGCAAGAAGTGAAGCAAAATTAACTCCTGAATTAGAAGCACAAAGACAAGCTATTATAAATGATAAATCTCTTTCTCAAGATGAGAAAGTAGATAAAATGATTGAATTATTAGATAGAAATCCTGATAAATGGACTCATCCAACTGATGAAACTAATTGGAATGTTGGTTTTAATTCTATTGCTTCATCATTTTTAAATCTTGGTGCAGATATAGCTCCATTTATTGCAGCAGAAGTTTTATCAGGAGGTGGTGCAACACCAGAAACATTGCCAGGTATGTTAAGCTCATTTGCTAAAATGTATGGTAATGTTGCTATTACATCTTATACAGATGAATTAGCTAAAGAAATGAAACAACATAATCCTAATCCAGAATTAGCAGCTTATGGCAATATATTAGTTAATACTTTAGCTTTTAAAGCAGCAGGGGTTGGAGATATTGTATCAAGTATAAGAGGTGCAGCAAATGAAGTTGGGGGGATTACTGAAAAAGTAATTAGTAAATTAGATGATAAATCAATAATAGATGCATTAGAAAATCCAAATTCAACTTTAAAAGGATTTCTTAAAAATACAGGTACTGCAATAGCCGAAAAAGCAGGAGAAGGTTTAAAATCAGGATTTTCATTTGAAGCAGTACAAGCTGCAAAAGAATGGGCACAAAATGAAAAATTAGATACAGAAGCTGCTAAAAGACATTTTGTTGGTGCCTTGAATTTTGCATTATTTCATACTGGAACAAGAACTCTTTTGGATATTCCAAAAATAGGAAATGAAGCTAAAGAAGCATTATTTTTAGCTGCTACTAATAAAGATCAAGCTTTAGCATTTGTAGAAAAAGCTTTAGAAGATAAAACATTATCTCTTTCTGCTGCAAATCAAATAAAACAAAATATAGAAGCAGCTTCTAAAGTTTTAGAAAAAGTACCAATGGTTAATGGTAAAGGGGAAAAATTGGATAGAAAGGAGGCAACTGAATTAATGTATCTAAAAATAAAAGAACAATTTATTGAGGATCAAATGAAAAAAGATTTGCCTCAAGCAGTTAAAGATAAGATTACTAAGGAGTTATCAGATGTTCAAGATGAAATTGATAAAGTATATAAAGGTACATTTATAACGGATGCTGGTAAACCATTTGCAGGATTAAAAAATAAAAACATTAATGAAGAAATAGATCAAAATGAAGTTAATCCTGTATCTGATATAAAAGAATTTAGATTAGGTTATGCTCCATTTAGAGAAGGTAAAATAACAGATATTAGTCAAGCAAATAAAGCATTTGATAATAAAAATTATCAAGCTTGGAAAAAAATGGCTAGTCAATTTGCACAAAATATTGGTTTAGAAGTACTTAATGATCCAAATACAGTTGGTAAATATGGTGCAACTAGTGAATTAGGAGAAGCAAGTTCAACTCCTATAGTAAGAGGTACAGATGAACAAATAGAACTATATGCTGCTTTAATGGGTACATTGGCTCCAGAAGGCCAACATAGTGTAATGATAAATAAATATGATGAGAATGGTAATAATATAGAAAATGTAATTACATTCAAAAATAAAGAGGCTGCACAAGATTTTTATAAAAATGCTGGGAAATATGGTATTGAAGATTTATCTTTGAACCCTGATGATAATTCAGTAATGTTTATCACCGATGTTAACAAGGGTTTAAATACTAAAATATTTGATGATTATGAACAACAAATCGATGGACACGCACAAAGCAGAATCAACTCAAGATTTTTACATCAAGGAGAATATAGTAGAATACTTGAACAACAGGGGAATAAAATCGGTGGACAATACGAAGAAGAATCTGGGCAAAACATCAATGATGCTATCGAGCTCGCAAAAGAGAGGTCAAGACGATTCGGAAGCGACTATGATCAGAAATCTGAACAGGCGAAAGTAGAAGCTGAACAAGCTACTCAAAATTACATAGATCAAAATAAAAAAGAATTAGGATTACCTGATACTCAGGAAACTTCAGTTAAAAAAATTGATCCTAAACTTGCACAAGAAATTAAAGATGCATATGATGCACTTCCTGTGGATGATAGCAAAAATCCAGAGGTAAAAGCAGCTTATGAAAAAGCTGCAAATGAAATTGATAAACAATTTAATTATTTAACTAAAGATTTAGGCATTGATGTTGAATTTATTAAGGATGATCCTTATAAAAATTCAGAAGAAATGTTTGAAGATATTATTAATAATAAAAGACTTAAAGTATATCAAGGAGGTGAACCACATCCATTCTTAGGAGAATCATCAAAAGATGCAAGTGGATTTACAGCTAATGAAAAACTTAGAGCAGTACATGACTATTTCGGTCATTTTGTAAATAGAAACCAATTTGGTAAAGTAGGCGAAGAAGCTGCATGGGTAGATCATAGCAAAATGTTTAGTCCAGAAGCACAAAGAGCTATTTCAACAGAAACTAGAGGACAAAATTCTTGGGTTAATTTCTCAGGTGAAAATGATGCTGCAATTAAAAAGATGCAGGAAGGTAATCAACTTATTAAAGAAGGTAAAGTAACTGAAGGAAATAAGCTTATTAAAGAAGGTCAATCTGAATTTAAATTTGCAGAGCAAAAAGTTGCTTTGATGCCAAAAGAATTAACTGATTGGACTAAATATGCTCAAGAACAAAAACCTTCTAAAGCTAAAATTACAATAGAAGAAAAAGAAGAACCTAAGCCAGTAGAAACTGAACCTGCTATAGAAAAACCTGTAGTAGAACAAGAGAAGCCAACAAAAACTCCTCAAGAAGTTGCTATATCTAAAAAAGCATTAGGTGATAATTATAATTTTACAAAAGAATTTGATAAAAGAGGTGGAGATGTTGTAGCAACTGATGTATTAACTAATTTAGCAGAATCTGCAAAAGAAAATAATGTAGATTTAAATACTCAAATAGCTAATGAAGTTAATGCAATGGCTAATGGCACACCAGAACCAACTGAGCATAATATTATTACAGCTGGATCTCATTTATTAAATATTGATAAGAAAATTGAAGCAGCACAGAATAGAGGTGATTTAGCTGATGTTGAAAATTTAACTCAACAAAGAGAAAAGGTTTTATCTGTATTAAGAACATTGGGTAATAAAGCAGGTAGAAACTTAGGTTTATTTAACTTAGTATTTAAAGATGTAGATGCAAGTGAAATTAAAGTAACAAGAGATCATCTTAAAAATATTCTTAAAGTTGAAGATGTGCCAGAAACAATTACTGAATTAGATAAAAGTAATTTAACAGCAGAGCAAAAGAAAACAGTAAGGCCTTATGTTGAAAAAATAGAAAAAGCTAAAGATAATTTTGCTGCAATTGAAAAAGAAGTTAATCAAAATATTGTAAATATTAATCAAGATGAAGTAAATGCTGCAATTGAAAAAGCTAGAGCTGAAGGTAAAAAACAAGGTTTTGAAGAAGGATTAAAATCTGCATCAAATGAAGTTAAACAAAAGAAATCAAGACAATTAAAAGATCTTGCTTCAAAGATAAGAGCTTCTGATGAATTTGATAAATTCTTAAAAGGAGCTGGGCCATTAGGCAATGCTGAAAAAATGGGTGTTGATTTTGGAAGTTATAAGGAAATAGTTGCTAATGTTTTAGAAGCAGTAGCTAAAGCTATAGAGTTAGGAGAGAATGTAACTGAAGCTATTAAAAAAGCATCTGAAAAATTCAAGGACATTGATAAAGCTAAACTTATAAGTGATGTTAAAACTATTTTATCTAAATCAGAATTACCTGATAGAAATGAAACTATTAACAAAATAGAAAAAATAGCTAAGGCTGAAAAAAGTGATAATATTACTAAAACAATAGCTGATAAAGGTTTAATTAAAGATTTAGTTAATTCATATTTGGGAGAAGATTTATCTAATAACCAAGTTTTAGATGAAGCTACTTCTGCTTTAAAATCAGTTTTACCAAACATAACAAGAGAAGATGTAGCTGATGCATATGTAGAAAGAGGCCAATTTAAAAAAGAAACAAAAGCTAAAATTGAAAATGAAATAAATCAAAGAAAAGCTGATGTTAAAAGATTGGCAACAAAAGAAAGTAAGTTAAGAGCATTAGAAGCTGCTGATGAATATCATTTAGAAGAAAATAAAGAAAATAAAAAGAAAATTAAATCTGATTATGAAGCTGAATTAGATAAAAAAATAAAAGATTTAACAAAACAAAAGAATGATGCTCAAAAATCTCAAAAAACAAGTAAAACTCCTAAAACAGAGCAAGATAAAATAGATGAAATAAATAAAGAAATTGAATATGTAAAAAATACAAAATCAGTTTATGAGCAAGCTGTAAAAGATCCTAAAAAAGCAAGTGAAGCCTTATTAGCTTCAAGAGCTGAAAGAGATAAAACTTATGCATCTTTAGGTCTTAAATTAGAAAAAAATGCAAAATCTCCTTTATTAATAGAAAGAGCATTTAGAGAAGCTAAAAGCAAAGTTATTTCAGATATGGTTGATGGATTAATAACTGAATCTGAAAAAAATGAAAAAATAGCTGAATTAGAAGAACAGAAAAAAATTGATTTACAAGGTACAAAACAAGGTGTTGTTGGATCTTTATCAGATGATTTACATAATTATTGGAAATCTAATTCTGATAAATCAGCCGATGCTGGTTATAATAAAGATTATGATAAATTTTGGTATTATTTTGATTTAAATGAAAAATTAGATAATATACAAAATTTATTATATCCAACAGGAGAAAAATTAGATGATCAAATTGATAAAGCATATAATAAATTAGATAAATTATCTAAAGATAAAAGTTTAGATAAAGAAGATATAGATGCTATTAATAAAATAAAAACAGATTTAGAAAATAATAATCAATTAGCAATTGATGAATTAGCAGCTAAAAGATTAAAGAAGCAATGGGAAAATGAAATAAAAACAGCTGAAACTAATATTGCATCAGGAAACTTCACTAAAATACCTAGTAATACTTATGATTTTAGAAGAAATGATGAATTGGTTAGATTAAACAAAGCTAGAGAAAATAAAACTGGTCAATTTAATAGATTAGTTGCAGACGCTAAAGAAAAAACAAGAACAGGAGCTGAAAAAGCACTTGATTTAAGTACTAAATTTTTAGTTAGTGGAGTTCATACAACAGCAAAAGTAGGCGAAGCTGCAATTTTTAAACCATTTATGGATTCAATGGTAGATTTAACAGCAGGAAGAGTAGCTTCTATGGTTACAGGTGCACCATATACAAGTTTATATTCTGTTAAAAAAGGATTAAAAACTTTTGCTGCATTTAAAAATAAAGAAGCAGCTGAAACTTATATTAATAAGTTAAAAGGAGATAGAGATAGTGCTTTAGAAAATTTACAAAATGCACATGAAAATGGAAGTGCAAGTGATATTAAAGAAGCTACTAAGCAATTTAAAAAAGCTGATTTAGAATATGCTGTTTCTACATTATATAATAGCATTGAGTCAAATAGTTTAAATTCATTCTTAGAATATATCAAGCATGGTGCTACTGATTATGATGTACAAATTGGTAAATCAACTAAAAAAGATATATCAGATTATAGAACTGTATTAGGTAAAACAGGTTATGTTTTAGATGGTTGGATTAGAATGCATAGTGCATTAAAATCTTCATTATCAGCAAGACCTGAAATGATGAAAGTATTCTCATCTACTTTAAAAGATTTCCAAAATAAAGGGATGGAATTAAGCCCTGAAAATATAAGTACAGCTATGGTAATTGCAGCTGATGCTTATGAAGCTGGTAGATTGACAAATAAAACTGCATTATCTAAGATTATATCAAGAGGTAAAGGAAGTGAAAAAAGTACAGCAATGAGATTGATTTCTAAAACATTATTGCCTGTATCTACTATTGCTGTAAACTTAGCAAAAAGAGGTATTGATTATTCTAGTTTAGGTGCAGAAGGTTTTGTTAGATTAGCTAATGAAACCAGAAAAGGAATGAAATTAAATGAGGTAGAAGGTAAAACATATGATAGCATGGTAGATGCTATTAAAGATGGTTGGAATAGAATACCACTTAAAGAAAGAATATATATTAATGGAGTTATTGGAAGAGGATTATTCGGAGCTGGAATTATGTTAGCTACAGCTTATGGTTTAAAATCTGGCAATATAAAATATGGTGGTACTTTTGAAGATCAAAAGAAACGTAAAATAACAGGCACTGATGGAGAACCATTACAAGCAGGTGAATGGGAGTTTTTTGGTAAAAGATTGCCAAAAGCAGCTAGTTTATTTATAAATCACTTACCTGAATTTTTAGCTGTTTCTTTGATAGCAGATAACTATCAAATTAATCAAATGGGCGGTACAGGTAATGATAAGTTTGAAACTACTATGGATGAAATAGAAGCAAGATTACCATTCCAAACACTTGCAGGTATTTTTGTCCCTGGTAAGCGTGCAAATACAGTAATAGATAGATTTACTAGAATCCCAATTGCTGCTGAAGCTGCTTCATTATTTGATAAAAAAGCTGATTTTAGAGATAAAAAAGACTTTATTAATAGAATTAGAGGTAATGTTGGATTGGGTGTATTGAACCCAACAAAGGAACAACAAGCTGATATTGATGAAATTAATAAAGCTATACAGAAATTGCCAAAAGGAACTTTGACTCCAAAAGATGAAAAAGAAATTGATGAGGCAATTAAGCAAATTAGAAATACAGATTACAAAGAACTTGAAACACAGCAAGCTATAGAACAAGCTCAAAAATTAGAAAAAGAAAAGAAAAAACCTAAATAATATGCCATACAAAAGTCGTGCTCAAGAAGCTTACTTCAATATCCACAAAGCAGAACTTGAAAAACAAGGAGTTGATGTTTCGGAATGGAACAAAGCTAGTAAAGGAATGAAATTGCCTAAAAAAGTAGGAAAATTAGAGGCTATGAAGAAAAAGAAAATGGGTTAATATAGCCATATTTTTCTTATATTTGGGTAAAATTTAGTAATATGCCTCTTACCCAAGATATATCAAAAAGCTGGAGCATCTACAAGATGACTAGTCCAACTAATAGGGTATATATTGGATTAACATCTAATGTTAATAAAAGAAAAGCTGCATATAGAGGGCTTGATTGTAAAAGTCAGCCATTATTAATTAGATCTTTGGAAAAATATGGATTTGATAGCCTAAATTTTGAAATTATTGATTCATTTGATGGTACACTTTCGGAAGCTAGAAGCAAAGAGATTTTTTGGATAAGAACAAATATGAGTAATTACTCTAAATATCCTGAAATGAGTGGTATGAATCTAACGGATGGAGGACAAGGTACTTTAGGGTATAAACGTTCAGATGCTCAAAAAGAAGCTATATCAATAAAAAACAAAGGATATAAGCATACTGATGAGGCTAAAAAGAAAATAAGCGAGGCTAGCAAGGGAAATACACATTCTAGAGGTAGAAAAATATCAGCTAAACATATTGAAGCTTTTGTAAGAGTTAATATAGGTAATAAGTATAATTTAGGTAGAAAACAATCTCAAGAAACAAAAGATAAGAAAAATGCTAAAATAAAGCTTTCGCATACTGAAGAATGGAGATTAAATCAATCTAAAAAATTGACAGAAGCATTTGGGAAGCCAATTTTACAATATGACATAAATAATAATTTAATAAAAGAATATCCTTCTGCTGCATTTGCAGAAAGAGAGTTAAATTTAAAAAGATGTTATATAAAATATTTCTTAAAAAGTGGCACTTTATCTATAAAAACTAAGTCTTATTTTAAATATAAAAAATAAAAAATGGCATTAATACCTAATTTTTCAACGGAACAGTTTAGTGGAACACCAAATGCTTTCACGATCACTGATACTTCAACAGGCTCAGATGTAACAATCACATCTCGTAGAATTTATCTTTTACAAGCTAATGGTACATTTTTGGTGCCAGCTGGTACAAATACTAATTACATAGTTTGGAACATAGCTGATTCATCTATTGTGTTAGATGTATTATCACAAGATACAGCATTGAGTATTACAGTTCAATGGTTGAATGTATCTAATGCAGTGGTAACATCACTTACACAATCATTTGCATTTATAGCATACAATGAAACATTCTTTTATGGATTGAATCAGAACTTAGTTGGTAATGCTAATTTATCAGCAAGCACTAACTGGTTCCAAAATATGTCTAATCTACAATTACAAATAGATTCAGCTCAACAAGCTATAACATTTGCTAGCGACATCTTTAATGCCCAGGCTGCATTGAACAGAGCAACATATATTTCAACTAATTCACAATACTTCTTCTAATATGGATCCAAATACCGTTATATCTCTAGCAGAGATTTCACAATACCTTTGGAACGCAGCAATACCAAAGCAACAGCAATTTACCAATGGTACAATTGATCCAAGAAAAGCACAACAACTTTACTTAGGAAGAAAAGCTTTACAATATGGAGTAGCACAAAATTTAAGTGGAATACCAGGATTAACTAATTATGTTTATGCATTATGTGGAGCACAGCTTCAAATTGCAGAACAAATTTTAGGTACTGGTAGTGGTGGTGGAACTGTAATACCAGGACAAGGTGGTGATTATAGCGTAAAAGAATATGCAACTAATGCATCAGTGGGAGCAACAATAGTTTACTTCCCTGCAGCAATAGGAAAAAGATTAATCAATGCCTTTAGACAAGGTAATAACATAGGAACAATATTAACATCAGGAACTCCAACAGGTAATCAAGTTCTTTGGAACTCAACCAATGGTAGTTTAACTGTTGCAAGTGATGTAGCATTTTATGATAATGAGTTTGTGCGTGTGGTTGTACAACAATAAATTATATGAAACAGATAAAAGGATTTGAAAATTATTTAATTACACTTGATGGAAAGGTTTTTAGCCTTTATACCATGAAGTTTCTTAAGTTAAAAGTAACAAATGCTGGTTATAATCAAATCCAATTATTTGATTCAAATGGTGATTATAAATATTTTTCTGTTCATAGACTAGTTGCTGAAGCATATATACCAAATCCTGAAAATAAGCCACAGGTTAACCATATGGATGGAAACAAGTTAAATAACTTAATGTGTAACCTAGAATGGATGACAAGATCTGAAAATCAAAAACATTGTTCTGATACAGGATTGCGAAAGGTAGATAATGCAATGAGGGCAAGAGGGAAATATGCAGGTAAAATGTGTGGAGCTGAAAATGGTAGGAAGGCAAGATTAAAAACATCTAAAATAATTTTAGATGATAGAACAGGGATTTATTATATAGGAATAGTAGAAGCTGCAAAAGCTTTTGGAGTTGGTAGAAGTTGTATGGGAGCAAGAATTAATAAAAATAAAACACACCTTAAATTTGTTTAAAATTGGCTATACAATCACTTATAACAGGGGAATTTCAATTAAGACATGAAACAGGTATCATCATAGGCGAAAATGGTCTATTGAGAGCAGATACTTCAGGAACTATAGGAACATCAGGTAGTTCTGGTACTTCTGGTACAAGTGGCACTAGCGGAACAGCAGGTACAAGTGGTACCGATGGTAGTGGTGGAACTTCTGGTACTACTGGAACTAGTGGAACTTCAGGTTCTGCTGGTACTTCTGGTAGTAGTGGTAGCTCTAGCACATCAGGTACTTCAGGAACAACTGGAACTTCAGGTTCAAGTGGAACAACAGGAAGCAGTGGAACAAGCGGATCTGCAGGTACATCAGGTAGCTCTGGTTCAAGTAGCACTTCAGGAACTTCTGGTACTACAGGTACTAGCGGAACGACAGGTACTTCTGGAACTTCAGGAAGCTCTGGTTCATCTGCAACATCAGGAACAAGTGGAACTTCTGCAACAAGTGGTACAGATGGTACAGGTGGTACATCTGGAACTTCAGGTACTTCAGCAACAAGTGGTACAAGCGGTACTACTGGAACTAGCGGTTCTAGCGGAACTAGCGGAAACAGTGGCACAAGCGGTACAACAGGAACAAGTGGAACTTCTGGAACTGATGGTACAGGTGGAACCTCTGGTACTACAGGTACTTCAGGTTCAAGCGGTACTTCAGGTTCAAGTGGGACAAGTGGAACAACAGGTACATCAGGAACTACTGGAACAAGTGGTAGCTCTGGTACTAGTGGAATAAATGGTTCTAATGGAACAAGTGGAACTAGTGGTACAAATGGTTCAGGTGGAACTTCAGGAACTTCTGGTACTTCAGGGACTAATGGATCAGGAGGCACATCTGGAACTTCTGGAACAAATGGTTCTGGAGGAACAAGCGGAACTTCAGGAACTAGTGCAACAAGTGGAACTTCAGGTACTAATGGTACAGGAGGGACTTCAGGTACTAGTGGTTCAACTGGAACTTCAGGTTCATCAGGAACAACAGGAACTAGTGGTAGTTCTGGTACAAGTGGTAGTTCTGGAACTTCTGGCACAACAGGTACAAGTGGAACTACTGGAAGTTCTGGAAGCTCTGGTACATCTGGTACGAATGGTACAGGAGGTACAAGTGGCACTTCAGGTTCATCTGGGACTAGTGGAAGTTCAGGCACATCTGGTTCAACTGGAACAAGCGGCAGCTCAGGCTCAAGTGGAAGTTCAGGTACGACTGGAACGTCTGGTACAAGTGGGACAGCAGGAACATCTGGATCTTCAGGGGTTAGCGGCATCAGCGCAGGGCAAATATAT
>Ga0007852_1000063_pt1 | contig 34696 bp, 39 predicted proteins | sample CryBogCBH28Sep08_FD_71227 | JGI IMG/M metagenome (GOLD analysis project Ga0007852, IMG submission 71227) | Freshwater microbial communities from Crystal Bog, Wisconsin, USA - CBH28Sep08 | ecosystem: Environmental > Aquatic > Freshwater > Lake | place: Crystal Bog, Wisconsin, USA | collected...
TGACGATAGTATTGATCATTGGCCGCTTTGCGAATATGTTCGGGAGCCGATTCGTCCAGACTCAAACGACCCATAGCGGCCGGATCATTTTGTGCCGCTATAAAGCGTTGATCATAATCGGGTTCTTTGGCGGCTTGAGGATTTTGTGGACCTGTGGCGAGGCCAACTTTTTGCATGCCAGGTTGAACTGAACCCATGCGAGCTTCAGCTATTTGACGCAGGCGAGCTTCACCACCATTGGCTTTGGCAGCCTCAGGACTCAAATAACCTGTTTCTAAATAGCGTTTGGCCCCGGTTGGTCCCAACAGGTGTGCCAGGCGTAGATTGCTTTCGGTTGGTTCAACACCTTGGTCTTTTAATCGTTTTTGATTTAAATCGCGTAGCACTGTGTTGGCACGCAACTGATCTTCGGGTGTTAAATCGGTAATAGGCTTGTTGGCAAAATAAGGATCAGCCTGTTGAATGTCTTGATAGGCTGGAGCTGTGATGCCATAAGTGCCATACGCTGAGCTCAAAGCTGGATTATGATAGCCCACAGCAGGATTGGCACCAGATTCCTGTCCAGCTATGTATTGATTGTAGTTGCCGGGTGCAACTGCTTGATTGGACGGATAACTGACCGGTTGTGCCTGTGCTGGAGTTGATCCAACTGGCACAGCGGGTCCAGCCATGATGCTTTGTGCTGTAGGCACCTGCGTTGCACCAGGTGTAGCAGGCATTTGTGTAGGCACTGCTGGTCCCTGCTGTGGCACGCCCTGCATAGGAGGTTGCATGCCCTGTGGTGCCTGTGGAAAGGTCAAACCTGTTCCGGTAGCGGTTCCCATGCCGGGCACGGCCTGCATGGCCGGTGCGGTGTATTGTGTCTGTTGTGGTGCCACATATTGATACTGTGCTGTGGCTGGCGTGGGTGCCTGATTGGGATTGGTCATGCCATTGTTGTTGACTTGTTGATTGGTGGGCTGTGTGTTGCCCATGCCAATACGACTCAAATCATTGTTGAATCTTTGTCCTAAAACATTACCTAAACTGTCAAAAAAGTCCATAAGGTTCCTTAGAGTTGGATACCCAAGTTATTAGCGGCATTCTGTCCTGTTTGTGTCACAGACTGCGTGCCAGAGAAGTTAGGACTATACGAAGCACTTGGAGTGCCAAACAACACAGAAGCATATTGGTTATACAACTGTTGTGGTGCCATAGAAGCTGTAAGTTGGTTTGCACCTGCAGCCTGTGCTCCTTGTAAGCCTGCTTGACCGTATCCGGCCAACTGACTGCCAGCGGAGGCCTGTTGTTGTGCAATGTTGTTGAGAACCTGTGCAGCCGCTTGTTGTTGTGCGGCCTGTGCGGCACCGGCTGTTTGTTGTTCAGCCAGAGCATAACGACTGGAACCCAATTCGCCTGCACCACCAAACTGTGCCTGTTGATTGGCTATGTTTTGTGCGTATTGTGCTTCACCTGGTTGTAGTGCGGCCTGCATTTCGGCCTGTTGATAAGCCGGGCTGGCAATATTTTGTAAAGCATTGATGCCGGAAGTCAAAGCACTTTCGCCTGTTGATCCCAACACATTCTGTGCTTGATTGGCAGTGCCAGCATAATTTTGTGCCGCATTGGTAACACCCGGAGCCGATTGATTATACAGATTGGTTGCTCCGCCCACTGCGGTAGCATAAGCTGGTGCAATTTGGCTGGTAAACAAACCGGTCTGTGCCGCGATCATAGCATTTTGCTGTGGGCTCAGACTTGGTATAGATGTGGTAGTGTTACTGCCTCCGGATTTTCCGAAACTCATTGTGTGACTCCTATTGTAGTATTTAGTTGATGGGTGCAAATGCCCAGTTTAACAGCCATTTAGTGACCTCCTGCGGCATTTGCATCAGCTACCAATTGTGCTGATAACTCGCTGGGGCTTACAGAAGTAAGTTGTTGTGCTGGTGTAAATCCTGCATTATTGGTAACAGCCAACGGAACTGCAGGTGCCGCCACATAGTTTAAACTTTGTCCCAACTGTTGTGTAGGACTTTGACCTTGAGCCATCTGTGCCTGAGTTCCAGGTGTAAATGCTCCGGCATATCCTGGCATGGCTGGTGGAGCGGTGCCCAAATGTGTAAGACCGGTATATTGATCTTGTGCCATGATAGGTGCTGGATTATACGGAGCATTGGGTCCATAAACAGATGACATTTCTTGAGCAGATGGATATCCCAATTGTTCAGGAGTAATGACCTGTCCTAAATTTACAGCATTGGGATTACTGTAAGGTTGTGCAGGTGCTACAGTGTTGTTGTTGTAATTACCAAGGCCGGCTGTGCCGGTAGGTCCTTGCACATAACCATGCTGGCCCCAATAATATTGATCGGTTCCTGGTTGTTGTTGGCCATAGAAACTTGCGGGTGCAATCATGCCTGGATTTTCGCCTGGATTGATTAGACCCGATGATGTGTAGGTTGGAATAGGAAACCACTGTTGATGTGGTATTGTAATGTCCGGTTGTGCGGGACCCAGACCCAAGGCCTGTAAAATACTGGGTGCCAGGTATCCTGCGGCAGCCGCCGCGGCCAATTGAGTGCCAGTAAATCCAGCAGTGTCGCCCAGCTCCAAAGCAGCCATCTGTTCAGGAGACAAGGCCAATCCACCTCCAGCTAAACCTGAACCTGTTTCAGCATAAGACAAACCGGTGGCTGGATTAATACCCTGTGTATATTCTACCATCTGTTGTGGTGTCATGCCCTGACTGCTAAACTGTGCAATGTCAGCATTGGTGTAACCACCCTGTGCTACTTGACTCAAAGATTCTGGAGTAAATCCACCTTCAGTGGTAAGATTGGTAATTTCGGCAGGATTGAATCCGCCATTGCTGATAGCACCCAACTGTTGTGGTGTAAATCCATTCTGTGTAAATGTTGTTAAATCTGTGGGCGTGAATCCACTTTGACTTAGGGCACTAAGATCTTGTGGGCCAAAACCCTGTGCGGTAAATTGTGTAACCTGTGCTGGATTAAATCCATTACCGGCCAGGGTAGACAAATCGTTTGGAGTAAATCCTTGTCCTGCAAAGGTCGAAACATCACCGGCGGTATAACCTGAATTGGCCAAACTGGTAAGACTTTGCACATTGTAACCATTTTGTGTAAGTGCTTCAAGGTTGGCAGGATTATAACCTGAATTGGTTAGAGTATTGAGACTGGTAGTAAAATCTTGGGTATTCAATCCGGCCTGTTGAGCCGCTTGTGCAAAATCATTGGCTGTGCTATAACCATAAGTTTGAGCTGTGCCATATTCACCGGCATTGGTAAAGCCAGCATTGGTAGCCGCTTGATAAGTGCTGGCATTGCTGAATCCTTCTGATGCGGCTGTTTGATAAGTGGCCGCATCACTGAACCCTTGACTGGTAGCTGTGGTATATTCGGCCGCATTGGTAAATCCACCAGCTTGTCCTGCGGCATAACTGCCGGCATCGGTGTAACCCAAACTGCTTGCAGCCTGATATTCGCCGGCATTGGCAAAGCCTCCGGCCTGTCCGGCGGCATAACTGCTGGCATCGGTGTAGCCCAAACTTGAAGCGGCCTGATATTCGCCAGCGTTGGTAAAACCAGCCGAAGTGGCTGCATTGTATTCACCGGCATCGGTAAATCCGTTGGCCAAGGCTGTGTTGTATTCGGCTGTGCTGGTAAATCCAGCATCCGAAGCGGCCTGACTTACACCATTGGCCACTGTTTCAGCATTGTAACCAGCATCGCTCAGTTCGGTTGTGGTCAAAGTGCCTGAATCGGCACTGGCCAGGAGTTCGGGATCGTAAATGCCATAGGCCATGAGTGCCGCGGCACCCACAGTGGCCCATCCGCCCGGAATAGCGTTATGCACAGCCGAATCTACATCGGCCAAGGCACCACCAATGACCTGTGGTATATCTACCACAGTGTTTACAACATCTTGACCAATATTTTCAATCTGCTGGATTATATCTCCGCCACCGCCGCCGCCACACATATTATAGCTCCTTGTGGGCAATAAAGCCACACTCTTTGTATCCCAGTCCTGTATATAAACGACGAGCTGTTTCGGTAGCGATTTCAGCACTACTGCCCAACACAATGTCACGACATCCGCGTTGTTTACAATATTGTTCAAATCGTTTTACAAATCTCATGGCCGTTGTTCCACCCCTGTATTCAGGGTCAATATACATTCCTAAATCTTGTCCGACCAAATCTGGTCCAAACCATTGAGATGTTACCACCCCAACAAAAAATCCTCTTACTTCTTCTTCCACCACATTCAACAACACACAACATTTGTTGCTATTCAGCAAGCGTGCTATGTGTTCTTCGCTGTAGTTGAATCGGGCGAATCGGCTTTCCGTGTGCATCCTACGACCAATCGCCAGGCATTGATTAAAATATTTTTGATCATAATCTATTATCATTCATATATTTAGCGGTTACCCTATAAACCAATTAGTTCCGTCGCTCCAAACCGGCACAATATTGCTGGCACCACCTGAAATCCGTTGACCAAAATTATTGGCCGCTACCAAATTGGCATCATTGACAAAGGCCCTGGCACCTGATATTGCGGTCAAGCTGGTCAAGGAAACCGGAGATACCACAAAGGTATTGGCATAGATTGTGCCTGAACTGGTTAAACTGGTCAAGGTTCCAACACTGGTAATGGCAGGTTGTGACGCAATATACACAGTTCCAGAAACCAAGGCATTGGATACTTGTCCTACAACATTACTACCACTTACACTATTGGCCGTATTGGCATAGTTGGCCTGTGCTACCGAACCGGATACATTACTACCACTTACACTATTGGCCGTATTGGCATAGTTGGCCTGTGCTACCGAACCGGATACATTACTACCACTTACACTATTGGCCGTATTGGCATAGGTAGCGGTAGTGGCTCGAGCCACAGTGCCAACCACATTGCTGGCATTTAAATTGGTTAATAAACTGCCATTTCCAATAAAATAGTTGGCTGTTATGTTGCCTACAGATAGATTGGCGGCCAACTGTTGACCAGTTATTGCATTATTGGCAATGTTATTGGCCGCAATACTATAGGTAGCTATGTTTTGACCAGTGATAGTAGCATTGGCTATTTTGCTACCACTGATAGTGCTATTGGCTATGTTAATATTGGTTATGGTATAATTGGCAATGTTGTAACCGGTAACTCCTTGCGCCGCGATTTCGCTTGAAGTAATAGATCCATTGGCAATGTTGTTACTGGTTACCACATTGGCCGCAATAGCGGTCACTGTATCCAGGTTAATGGCCACACCATTTTGTGTTTGTAAAAAACTACTGTTGGGTGCAGAAGGACCTACAGCAAAGGTAACCTGACGACCACCTGGTGTTTCGTAAAATAGATAGTTGGTTGTTCCAAATCCTCCGGCTACCTGGTTCCAGCTATAACTGGCAGGATTTTCTATAGTGCCCGGCACCGCATTGGCTGATGCTTGCACACCATAAAAACCTGCGTTGGTAGGAGCCGATGCAAAACCAGAAGTGCCGGTGGCATTGTTGGCATAGCGTATGTTGATCCACTGCACATTGTAAGCATAAACAGTTCCGCCCACACCCACTGTAACTGCGTTGGTGTTGGCATTGACAGTAAGTGTGTTGGCACCTATACCACTGGCTACCGAACCCAGATTGCTGATGGCATAGTTGACAGCATTGATAAGATCGTCTGAACTGGATACAGCAAATGTGGCCATTAGCGTTGATCCTGTGTGGGGGTAAATTGCCAGTTGACAGCGGTCATTTCCCACTGATAATCTGAAGTAACAGTGTTGACTTCAATGGTGTTTAATCTAAAAGCATTTTGATTAAACTGTGTCCAAGGTGTATTGGTTTCAATAGTCATGGGCACATTGCCCAGCAAGGTTGCCGGTTGACCTGTGCTATTGCTACCACCAACATTGACAGTAATGGCCGCATTGGCATTGCCCGAATACACAACTATTTCAGGATACACACGATGCAACAAGGCCTGTTGACTAAAATTTTGATTCAGCTGTATGTTATCTCTGCGGAACTGACTACTGATAGCATTGCCCAAAAGAGTATAACCTTGATCTTTTTGCACCAGTTGTGTGCTGGCTGTGCCTTGACAGTAGACCACGGTCCTGGATCCGTTGTTGTAGGTATTGCCGGTCCAGATAGGACTTTCGGTGGCCATGGTAGCATTGCTGATAGTTCTGGGCGGATTCCATGCATCCAGATCGTAACGATAACTGATCATGCTGTCGCAAGCACCGGTTGATGCTAAACTGGGATAATAGTATTCAATTTGGTATTTTTCTGTGTTGTTGATACAAAAAACCAAATCTACATAATTGGGATTGAGATTGGCAAAAAATGTGTTTTTAACACGCTGATTGCCGATGCCGGTAAAGCTATTGCCATCAAACATCCAAAAATCACGAGCATCCACACCAAATACCACTCCATCACCGGCGGCATAACAATTGGCATTGAGTAGACCTCGACCCTTGCTCATTAGCTTGATACCAAAGATAGGAGCCGAAGTGCTTTGATAACTGATAGGACTAAACACCACAGTATCCCAGTAACTACAAACATAAAAGTTACCGTTGAGATTAAATCCATCCAGGGCCGGACCACGAAGCGGAATTTCCAACTGGTTGGCCACATTGGTTATGGTTGGAACCCAGGTTGTGGGTGCCTGATTTAATCCAAATGCCTGACTCCATTGCACTGTGCAGGGATATTGTGTTATGGTATTGCTTTGATCTACTGTGGTGAGATTGCCGGCAATTAAGATACTGCCCACATTGGGAGCACTAAACATACGCATAAAACCAGCTGTGACAGTTTTCCAGGCAGGATTATAATTCCATTGATACACAGGAATAATGGTTCCGCCTGACACATAAGTGCCAGTAGTGCTATTTAAAAAACTTACACTGCTGACTGTGCAGGCAGTCACAGTCCAGGTTCCATTGTAGCCGGCAGGATCTATACCAGATACTGTGATTTGACTACCCAAGGCATATGGAGTTGATGATTGTGTTGCAAAGGACAAGGTCGCTGTTGTTCCATTACCGGTGGCTCCTGTAACAGTTATGGTTTGACTGTTTTGACTGTATTGTTGTAATTGCCCACTGTTGGCCAACAAAAACATGGGTGCCGATACCGAATCGTTAATAAACAAAACATTACCGTTCCAACTGGATGTTATAGGCATGCCTTTGTAATAACCAGTCAATCCCGAACTTGGTGTAATTTCAGTTAGGCCAGCCGAATCCATGGCATACCAATGTCCGTTGCCAGAACCATCCACCGATCCAATAATAAACCAAAATACATCATTGGCTCGGTAATTGGCCGTTACATGCAAAGGTGTGCCCGATATGGCATTAAGAATAGTTTGATCGCCTAAAATATTTTTAATACCTCTGGTATCGGTTTCTACATTGTAACCGGCGTTGTATTCGTTGGGACCCAGGGCCGAAGCCGGCACATCAGGTGTCCAACTCATTTTTTGAAAAGGTGTTTTAACTTCTGCAAATGTTTGAGGCATGTTAGCTCATTGAAAGTGTAATACTGCCAGCTGGATAAACCAAGGTTGATCCTGCCGCCACCAAACGCGGCACATTGTTGTAAAAATATAACACATTGCCACCTGAACTGGCATCCACTATGGCACTGCTTAAAGCAGTCCAACTATTGCCGGTGGCTGTAAAGGTCACATTGCCTGTGTTGGTTACCGAACCTGTGGTGGCAGTGCTAAAGGCCACTGATTGGCGACTGTAACCATTGCCCACTATTTCTGTGCCAGCTGTGGTAGCATTGCTGGTTGTGCTATACAAGGCCAGATATACCGTGGCAGGACTGGTGTATGTGGTATTGTTAAGCGTGGCATTTAATAATGCATTTTCTAGGTATTGACTGGTTGACATGTTTTTCCTATGGTGTATAAGTTGTAGTAGTATAAGGTGCGAGAGCTTGACTTGCTAAATTGGTGTAAGCATAGTTGTTGGCCTGTTGCGCACGACCACTTGAAATGTTGGCACTGTTTTTTAACACAGCATAAGTTGATCCCGAAGTAATGGTAGTATCACCAAACGAACTAAAATTAAACCAGGCCTTTGCACCGGCAATTGTGGCTGGCAAATTTTGTCCACACAGGTTTATGTAGTTGTTTGAACTGGTAGGGTCAAATGTTTGACTCTGTGCCAACCAGGTGCTGGCCAAATAAAATCCACTCAATGTAGTATCTGGCAAGGTTGATCCAGAATTTGTGGTATAGATTTGATCATAGGCCCAGGCATCGCCCGAGGTCAGTTCAAAATACCGCCATTCCCAGGTATAGTCGGCAAAATCAACAGGTGTGCCATAGGTCAAGGTTTGATCATTGGTGGCAATGACAGCTCCAGTGGTAGCATTGGCCAAGACCGCACGACAATACAATAAATTGCTGCCGGTGGGGGCAGATCCATACAGGGCTGTGTTGTGACTGTAACCACTAAAGGTAGCGCTGGTTGTGCTGCCACACATGACAATGGTCAAGAATTGATTGGTATAATTGTTCCATTGCACAGGAAATGCAAATTTGGCAAAGCCAGTGGTGCCAATAAATCCAGTCAAATTGGTGGTGCCATTACCCACGCCATTGCCCAGGCCCAGGGATAGACCGGGATTCCAAAACTGTCCACCTGGATAATTGTAAGTGGGACCAACGATGCCGACAAAATCTCCATTGCTGTTTTTCATGTAATTGATACCGGTGCCCGAACTAAAAGTATAGGTGCTGCTATTGGCCACTTGGTAAGTCATGGCCACAACAAAGTTTGGACTGTTGATCAAACCGGTGCTGTCAAACGAAAATGGTATTGCATTACTGCCATCATTGTCGGGACTGTTCCACGAACTGTTGGCCAAAATTACACTGGTAGCACCAGGAAATTTACCCAGTGCTGTCATGGTGGCAGAACTGGCACTGACAAAACTGGCAGGTGCATTGCCGTTCCACCAGCCGGCATATTCACTAGCGCGACCTATGCCTAACATTATGCAAACGCCGGACTAACGGTAACCAGATACTCGGTCTGACTATCGGCCAAGTTCCAGTAACCGGTTATGCTCAACATGGTCACGGTGTTGGCTGTGGTAGCTGCAATAGTATTGATACCACCGGCGTATTTGACATTGCCGCCGGTGGCTGGCAAGGTAATGGCATAACCTCCGGTGGTGCCTTGATTTAGGATCACTGTGACTGTATCAGTTTGATACACATTGCCTATGTTGGTATTGGGACTGGCCACAACAGTAACAAAGTTAGAGAAACCAGTAATGTTGATATTGCCCGACAAGCTGTATTGTTGCACCTGACCGTTGACCTTGTTTATAACAATATTGCCAGTGGCTGTAGTATTGGCATATTGATATTCGTTAAATTGTTCTAAACTACCCAGGCGAGTCTTGGCCAAGGTGTCATCGTTGCGAAATGCATAATATTGGCTGCCAATAGTGGCGTTACCGGCTCCTCGAGCTATGCTTCCCATGCTTGCACTGGAACTAAAGGCTGTAGTTGAACCGGGATGGTAGTAGCCCACATACAGACTGGTGCCGTTTATAGCGTTATTGCTCATGTTGGCGCCGGCTACATCATAATAGCCATACAGCTGAGTGGCATTACCATAGGCCGAACCGGTATCACTTAGGCTAAGAGAGGTTTGAACACCACCCAGCAGACTAGTGTTGCTGTAAGGGTTTACAAGCAAACTGTTTACAATACCTATGACACCACTACTGCTGACGGCAATATTGCCTATGTTGTTGGCAATGTTGGCATAAATGGTGCCAGCAACCCCGCCGCCGCCACCAAGCGCGATTAAAGTAGCAAAACCGCTTACACCTGTGCCACTGCCGTTGTTAAAGGTATAGTTGTTGGCTCCGCCACCTATGATGGTTCGCAAACTGGTATTGTTGATGCGAGTTGATGTGTTGCTCACATTGGCACTGAGGTTGGCCCAGAGATAGTTGCTCTGCATACGCATGCTGGTGCCTTGGTTGCCAATGGTCTGCAGGTCAGCCACAACCAGGCGTGGATTGGCCAGGCCATAAGGTTGTCCGTTAAAGTCATATGCTCCGCTAAACGAACCGTTGTAACCATTACCAATAGTGATACGCCAAGGAGTAGTATTGCCCAGCGAACTATTGGTAGTGCTTTGCACATTGATCAGGGCATTGGTTTGAATATTATTGGTGTTGAGCACCAGATTGCCCAGACTGATGTTGCCAGTGGTATTATCAAAGGCCATTAATCCATTGCCGGCAAAGGCACCGGCATTGTTGTATTGTATTTGTGTGTTGCTACCACCAGGTGATCCACCACCTCCAGATACTGTGCTAAAATAGGTAATGCCGTTGCCGTATGTGGTCAGAACTTGACCAGCTGTGCCATCTGTATTGGCATAGGTCACAGCATTGGCCGTTACTGTGCCAGTTACACTTACATAACCTGCTTTAACATATTCTCCTGTGGCTATGAGGTTACCACCACCAATGGTTATACTGCCATTGGTGTTAATTGCACCGGTTGTTACAGCGCCAGTCACACTTAATATGCCACCAGTTTTAATATTGCCACCGGTGATATTGCCTGTGGCACTTACTTGCCCACCAGTAAGTAAATTGCCACCGGTTATGTTACCAGTATCTGTTTCTGTGCCGCTGACAATAAGATTTCCAACGCTGACATTGCCGGTAGTGGATATGGTGTTTGATCCAAATGAGGCCAACAAAGTGGTCACATTTGAATTGCTGTATGTGGTATTGGCCACTATACCAGTGAGCTGACTGCCATTACCAAAGAAATAAGGAGCGGTCACATTGCCTACAGCACTGACATTGCCCTGCAAGGTGGTCAAACTACCTGAAGTGCCAATGCGCACTGTGCTGGCATTGAATGTGCCAATTTGAATTGTGGTAGGACCTGAATCAAACACATAAGCCGTGGCATTGCTGGTGTTAAGTGATCCGCTACCGGCTGTAATATTGCCTACCGCACTGACCTGTCCACCGGTCAACAGATTACCACCTGTGATATTGCCCGAATCTGTTTCTGATCCTGATATGATCAAATTGGTAGATATCAAATTGCCGGCGGTTATGTTGCCAGTGGTAGATATGGTGTTGGAACCAAATGCGGCCAACAAGGTGGTCACATTGCTATTGCCGTAGGTTGAACCACCTGTAACAGCGGCAAATACTCCGTTGCCATACAGCACAGTGCTGGCATTTCCATTGAGATTTAATGCAGATACATTACCCAAATTGGTAGCTATAATGTTGCCGGTGGTAATGTTGCCGGTGGTAGATATAGTATTACTACCAAAATTGGACATGAGGCTGGTAACATTACTATTGCTGTAGTTGGCTGTTATGCCAGTCAGTTGACTACCATTACCTAAGATGTATGCACCAGTTACATTTCCTGCTGTGGATATAGCAGGCAAATTGTTGATGTAATAAGTGTTGGCATTGATATTGCCTGCCAAATTGCCTTGCAAAACCGCATTGGCTGTAATACCGGTTAATTTACTACCATCGCCTACAAAATAATAGCCTACACCGGCAATAACATTACCAGCGGCAGAAATATTTAAAGTTGATTTTAAATTGCCACCTGTAATATTGCCTGAGGACTGCATATTGCCGGCCATGACCATACCTGCGGCACTGATATTTAGAGCATATATGGGTCCAAAACTTATATCAATAAAACTGTTGGCACTATCCAAATTGATGCCACCATTACTGGTTATATCTCCAGTGATAGACATTGAACCTGTATTAATTACACTTGAGGCGGTAATATTGCCACCTGTGATATTGCCTGCTGTAAGAATATTTCCACCTGTGATATTGCCCACGGCACTCATATAAGTGCCGGCTGTTACATAACCCAAGGCGGATACATTGTTTGCATTGCCAATATTGTATGAAGCCGCTGTGATAGATCCTGTGGTAGAAATATTACCATAATAAACACTCAAATTACCGTTGATTTGTGTAGAATGAGCACCAGGTGTGACGCAACCTGGATTAATGCTAACATTGCCAGCAAGACCAACACCCCCTGGCAAGAATGAAGCAATGTTAGACACAGTCAAAGACTGAAAAGTTGCAACATTGGCATTGGAAGTGTTGGAAGTTAACAAATTAAAAGACGCATTGCCAGATGGTATATAAATGCCACCGGAATAATCTGTGCCAAAGGCAGGAGGATAATTGTCTTCTACCCAATATATAGTGTTAGCACGCATTTCTAAATTGGCATAAACTTGTATGTTACCAAGTGGACCATTGCCTACTATATTAGCCCCGATGCCATATAATGCTTCTGTTTGGACACCATTGACAAATATATAACCATTGCCAGCACTATTAAAATTGCCATATGTGTAGAATGGCGGGCCAACAATAATATTGCCTACCACAGTTTCGTTACCGGTTAATACTGTGTTGCCATTGACATTAAAACTGCCCAAAGAAGTCAAATTGCCACCAGTAATATTGCCGGTGGCACTGATTAAACCACCTGTTTTGATATTGCCGCCTGTGACATCGCCGGTTGTTATGGTTTGACCATTGCTGATCAAATTGCCAGCGGTCACATTGCCTAACACGCTGAGATTGGGTGGAGCTATGTTACCTACAAAATTTGCACCATACACATTGCCGGTCGCGCTTACAATACCAGATGTTACAAAATTGGCCGCTGTAGTATTGCCAGCAGATGAAATTTGACCACCTGTTAAGATATTAACGCCGGTTATGTTAGCGCCACTTGTTATTGTTCCGGTGCTACTGATTGTTCCGGTGGTTAAAATATTGCCACCTAAAACATTACCTGAAGCAGAAATTTGACCTGTGGTGTATTGTCCTGTGCTGGCAAATGTAGTAATATTGTTGTTGGCCACATTGACCTGCACATTACTGTTGCTGATAACAGTTACATTACTGCTACCATTGAATATTTTTGAACCTGCTGTTTGAATACCAGTTAATAAACTACCATTTCCAATAAAATAATTGTCACTGGCCACATTGCCTGTGGCACTTACCTGTCCAACTGTGCGTAAATTACCACCTGAAATATTGCCGGTGGCACTGATAACACCCGAAACATATTCACCTGTTGGTGCAAATACAGCCACATTGCTTGTGCCGCCAATGCTGATATTGGCATTACCATTGGCTGTAGGAATGTTGACTTCGCTGTTACCGTTGTAAATTTTATAGGCACTGTAACCGTTGGCATAGAAAATATTACCTAAGAAATAATTACCTATAATGTTACCTGTGGCACTAACAACACCTGATACATATTCACCTGTTGTGGCAACAACCACAACATTGCTAACGCCATTGATACTGATGTTAGCATTACCATTGGCCACACCAATATTGGCTTCGCTGTTGCCATTATAAATTTTGTAAGCACTATAACCGTTGGCATAAAAAATGTTACCCAAAAAGTAATTGCCTATAACATTGCCTGTGGCACTGACTTTACCAGTTGTTTGTAAATTGCCACCTGTAATATTGCCAGTGGCAGTAACGCCCTGATCAAAATTTATGGCACCATATATGTTGCCGGTAACACTTAAATTGCCACCATAAATGTTGCCGGCTGCAGATACTGTTCCATTGGTAACCAGATTAGCACCAACAACATTTCCGCCGGCACTGACCAAATTTACAGCATTGACATTGTTGCCAGTTACATTACCGCCGGCAACAATATTGCCTGTGGTGCTGATATCCACATTGGCCGTGGCTGGTTGACTGTTTAGTCCATTGTATAGGCCAGTATTGTTATTGGGTTTGATTGTGGCTGCCATTGCTTATTCCTTATTTGACTGCGTATTGACGATCACGGCGTGGTTGCCAGACTGATACCAGTCGAGTGTTGCCACCATTCCATTTGGCCAGGTTGTTTTGATTTTCGATAGTGGCCCAGGCCAAATCAAACTTGGCCTTATACATGGCCGCATCGTCTGGACTATGCCGTTTGGTATAGTATTCGTGCAGACTACCATAGATATAACCTTCGGGCCATGTCTGTAGCACTTCATTGGTTTGAACTGTAAGCGGAGTTAATGTTTCATCAATAATATTGGTTATGGTTCCAGCTGTGGGTGTTGTTGTGCCGGTGCATTGCACAGTGATACCTGTTGAACCATTAATTGCTGTTACCACTGCTGTGTTATATTCACCTAAACTGCCAGTGCCATCGGTAGCACTGACCACATCACCTATACCAATACCTGTATTGGTTGTCATTCCAGTTATGGTCACAGTCCATGGACCCGAACCTGTTACTGTGTTAATAGTGCCTGTAGTGCTGACCACTGTGGCATTAATGATGGGAGTAAACAACAGGTTCCAAGCGCGATAATAATACAAATTTAAAGTTGTGCCTTCACCAATGTAAGGCAAAAACTGATAATTGTTGCCCACTTCACTAAATTTGCCGCGTATGACCATGGGCACATTGACCGGACTCAAATACATTTCGGCAATAAGTCCTTGGGTAATAATGTCACGATCACCAATACGATCGTAAACTACCCAGGGACCGGTGTTGTTGGGCATGCCATTTTGTCCCTGTTGAAAAAACAAGATAGGCTTGTTCATGTCGGGGGGAATCGGCATCAGCTGATTGGCACCCACTGTGCCAAAAGTGGTATAAGGATTGGTTCTCAAGGCCGGCAACTCAATGTTACGCATCATGAGTTCGGCTTGAAATATGCACTGTTTGATTTCGGTAGCATCACTGGAGCCGGTAAAATCCAAAAGATAGTTGACTAAACTATCTGCATCTGGAATGATATACATAGATTAAATGCCTTTAAAGAACTTGTGTTCGCCTACCTTGGCCGGATATGGCACATCAATAGGAATAGGTAACTTGCCACCTGGATAAGTTACAAAAGCCGGATACTCTTGTTGCACCACGCGATAAAACTGTGCTTTGAGTGTCTTGTCATGTTTGAGCACAGCCCAGGGCATGCCACCAAAGTATTGATCGCTGATACGCACTGCTATCACATCTGGCAGGTCCATCCATTTGTAACCAATGGTGCCATCGGGCATGTAAGGACCCATGGGATCTGGCAGGCCTTGTTCAGCGGCCGCTCTATATTCGGCACAGCGTTGACGGATTGCATCCACATTCATCTGTTCTCGTGTGATAAAAAACTTGCCGTCTTTGCGGCCTGTGGTGGTCTTGATATTTTGGGTGCCGTTCCAATCGGTGCGTTCCCATTCGCCTTTCATGGCACGATACAGCTTGTTGTTTTTTAACAGTTTGTCGGCCACACCATTGTGGTTGGTAATCATGCCACCGGCATCTTGACGCAAATAATCAAGATTGGTGTTTACATCATCGGGGTTGATTCGTTCTGGATTTGAGCTCATATTATTATTTAGCTGAGGGCCCAAAAGCCTTGACTTCTTGCTGTATTTCCTTTAGTATACATGTATGCGTTGTTTAATCATTTTGCTCTTCGTGACCGGTTGTGCCACCCGACCTGCACCACACATCCTGATGGATCCACCAGACTGTCGTTTTAGCACCACACAAACTGCAGGGCTGACTCGGGCTATTGCGGCCTATGATGCCACACATGATACCGATACTGAATATCTGGGTCAACTCAAAAACAATCTCTGGAGCCTGAGATCCGGTTGTGCCAACATGCGAGATTCATAAAAAAAGCACCCCGAAGGGTGCTTTTCAACTCAACTAACCTCGGATGATTAGTATGTTGATCCGGAACCTGCGTTGGTTCTTTGAACTGTTGCTGATCCACGAGCAGTTGTAGGAATACTTGACAACTGACTACCTGCACTGATCTGGTTCAACATTGCAACACCAGCTGGGTTACGCACAATTAATGTGCCTTCCATGATGAACTGGTCTAAACTAGCGTCAGCGTTTGAGAACACTTCGTTGTTAGGACCGAGATCACGCAAGGAACCCCACTGGAGAACTTCTTCGTTCAGGAAGTAGATGCTGTTTGATACGCCAGCTTGATCCATGATCCAGCTATCAAAGATTTCATATGTGTAGTTGAAATCGCCTTCGTATGTTTGAATCGTGTCGCCACGCTCAATGTTACGACGGTTGATAGAAGTTTGGCTTGTGCCAATGTTGTCACTGATGGAAGTGCGGAGACTTACAGGAGCAACCATGGTGCGAACTTTGGCATTGTAACGCTCTTCAGCTACTGTCACCAACTGCTTGTAGGTGATTGGACTGAAATACTGGTTTGTAAAGTCGCTAGCTGTGTAATACTGTGTGCCGTTGGAGTTGATTGTCAAACCAGTTGTGCCGGTAGCACTGTCAGTAGAAGCATTGTTGGTATAGGTTGTGATTGTGCTTGCATTACCACTAGCTGTATTAAAACTCTGTGTGCCAGCAAATGAACTCAAAGAGCCCATACGACGACCTGTATACTGTGCTGTGTTACCATAAGCGGATGTTGCTGTGCCAGACTGGCCACCGTATTGTGTTCCGATTTGGTCATTACGCACCAACTGCTCTTCCACATCGAACATGAGTTCGATGAGCTGTTTTACTTCTTGATAAGCCTGTGGATCTCCACCAGACTGCATTACAGCACGAGCTGTGCCAGAAGCGGCGATCGTGGTTGCAAAAATCTGTGTGTAGTTGGCCAAGTTGAAACGACCGTTTGACTCAGCGTTTGCTGTGCTAACTGGTGCACCTTCTTGCCAGGCTTGAACTGTAGGATTACGATAGATATCGTCTGTCCACAGTGGTAGCGTAGAGTTAACTTTACGCTTTTTGGTCATACACATGTTGAGAACTGGGGTATCGTCCTTGACACGATTGGATACATCTAAGTCTAAGTCTTTGACAACGATGTCAGCACCGTATGCTGTTGTGCCGTTACCAATCTGACTTGTTGTGATTTCGCTCATTTTAGTTTTCCTTTGATTAAGCTATTGTTCAACGACTACCTCGAGCCGCTCTAAGTTTACTTAGCTGGGCTACCAGTAGATTGTCTGCGGCTTTTTTATCGCCGCCCTTGGCTTGTTCACGAAGTTTGCTAATAGTGTCTTCCTGCGAACGATTGGGAGCCTGTGTGGTTCCGCTACGCCGCGTTAGAGCCGCAATACTGTTGCCAGCTTGCTTGGCTGCAGGTCTATCTCTATATTTGAGTCCGTCTCGGATTAGCCCAAATAGGGTTTCATCTGCTGAGATTAGGTCAATGTTTTTGATACCAGGGATTATTTCGTCGCCACCTTGTTTCCAGGTTTTTTGTAGTTTGTCACGCAACTCGTTATAGACATATTCGTTTTTCAACTCTTTGTCTTGAAAACTCTTGCGATTCTTTTCTAAAACCTGTGATACTTGTTCGCTACGCATGCGACGGAACTCGTCCACATTGGGTTTTAACTGTGCTATCAACTGACTTTGCTGTTGAATGTATCGTTCATTCTGTTGCATGCTGGCCTGAATCCGAGCTCGTTGTGCGACATCGGTTGTGGAGGCCAACTGTTGTTGAAAGGTAGTTTGGTAACCTTGTGTTTTAACTATTTCGTCATAGGCTTGTTGTAACTTGGGGGCAACAGTAAACTCCATGGCCAAGGTCAGACCGGCCTGTTGTGCCTGTTGTTCTTTGAGATACTCATCAAACTCGGCTCTTTGGATTTTCAACTGTCTTGCTTCTTCGTGTATCGCACCACCTTGACCCAGGATACTGGCTGCACGCTTGGCATCGATGATCATTTCTTTACCATTTCGCATGAACTTGAACTTGGCGTTCGGATTAGTTTCTGCAAAATCGATAAAATCGATCAGGTCTTCTGCACTGCTGTCGGATTCGTCTGATTCGCTTACCGGTTCTTCGGTGGCATTGTCCACTGGTTCTTGGGGCTCGTCTAAATCGTAGCTGTCAATATTTGCATCGTCGGCGGATGTGATTTTTGGCTCGTCGGGTGCCACAGGAGTTTCAGCGTTTGCCTCTGCTGATTCACCTGTTGTAGTATCTTCTGATTGACGCATTTGGTTACGCTGTGTGTTTTCACGCATGGCGGCCATTTTGGCGGCAATGGAATCATAAGATGGGACTACGGTTGCATCATTGGCCGTGCCTTCGGGGGCATTAGGCGTGATAAGTTCTTCGGACATTTAGGTCTTCCTTGTGGTTAGGAGCGGGCTCTTGTTGTAGAGTTACCACCCGGTTCTTCATATACACTGCTCTTTGCAGGGTTTTTATGAACTCTTCTATGCCGGTCAACTGATTGCTCAAAGCCACACGGCGAGCATTGTCATCAGCGGTATGACCAGCTATGGCTGACATGGTGTCAGCCACTTCAAACTTGTATTGATGTATAAAGAAAGCCAGATCTCGATTTTTCAACAGGGCTTCGGCCTGACTGCCCAGGTTTTTGACCTGATCCAGTTCGGCCGGCTTCATCTCTTTGATATTGTTGAGATTCACTGTCAAGCGAGCGTTGAACGCATCAATGGCTTCCTGGGCTATCATCAGTTAAACACCTTTTCATCACCTTTGGCCATGGCCATGTAGTCCAGTTGATGCTTGGCCGAAGTGCCGGCTGTGTTGGCCATGACTTCTTTGGTCTTGGCGGCTGTGAGCTGTGCGGTGGCCAGATCCTTTTGTTCAGCTGGAGTAGGCTGTTTGTGTGCGGCTGCTTGTTGTGCTTGTGCAATCATCTGCTTGACCTCATCATCTGTAGGCAAGTAGTTATCGCAATCCTTGATACCCAGAGTATAAAGTATGTCTTCATAGGGCTTCTTGACCTTGACATACATGGCTTCGGTCATGGTGCCGGCCGTGACCATGCCCTGCACTGTGTTGTATAGGCCAGTCTGAGCTTGAATAATGGCCTGTTGGCGTGCCACACGGTTTTCTTCACTCAGCATGCCTAGGGCCAGTTCAATATGGATCTGTTTGCGTTCGCAAAAGTTCATGTCATCCCAGGCTTGATAGTCTAAAAACACAGGTTTGCGATCGGGATGGAACATCTGTGCCAGTTTACGCACACCGTAGTCATCACCATACTGTATAAGTGTTCGCCAGACCAACCAGATGGCTTCTTTGAGTCCATCGGCAGCATTGCGCACAGCATTGTCCTGTATGATCTGGTTGGGTCCCAGGGCCATCTGTAGCTTTTCGCCAGAATTGCCTGAGCTCATGACTTCGGGATTGAACACATCTCCCGGCTGTGTCATGCCGATCAAGGCCATGGTATCCTGTTGCATGCGTGTCATCGCGGCATCGATATAGCCCAGATTGCCTGATGGTGCTGGCATTGGATACACATCGGTTGCGGGATCAAACTTGGTGTCCAGCACAAATATGGCCGCTTCGCCATCCTGTAGCATTTCAAAGTCCACACGGTCGGGTTTGACACCCAAGCGGGGTGTTGCGGTCTGTAGGCCCAGCATGATTTCAGCACGCGAAGCCGAAGTGCAATATTCTTGTGCAGGCACTACCGATTCGGCCACGCTCATGCCGTAGAAGTTGCCGGGAAGTGGTTTGGGGCACATGTTGGCCACCGGAACAAACTCTACTTCTTTGGCTGACAGTATAAACTGCCCGCTAAAAACGATTTCACACAGTTCAAGTTCGCCGTCGCCGTCGATGTCGTAGCGGTCCCAGACAGTAACAATACTGACTTGCCTTGAATCTGGATCAGCACCAACGCCAGACTCCACAGGAATGCCCATGACAGGAACACTATCGCGAGCATGTATAGCGAGATTGTTAAGCACTGACCCAGCTTGGTATGCACCGTTTTGATTGTATTCAGCATATTCACGGAATTCCTCCATGTGATCTTGTAGTTGTGGATACAACTGCACAGCTTCTTGTATGCTCATGGGATCATAGAATCCACAGAACACTTGGTCTTTCATTTCCTGCACAGTGGGATCGCAGATCCAGTAGTGTTGTGCAATGTTACGGAATTTGATTTTGAGACTGTAACCAGTCAGCTTGTATTTGGCTGCGTAAATGGTATTGCGTGCTATGCTTTCGGCAATGGCATCTTCACCATCACGCACTTCAATGCTTTCGGTTTCTTCTTCTTCGGTATCAGGATCAGTCATGCGTGCCTGTGCGGCTGAGATTTTGTTGTCCAGGATTTCGCGAGCCTGTGCTTCGGGTAGACCCTGCACAAACTGTTGTGTTTCAGCGGCCACTTTGGCCAGGTCCACTGCGACCTTTCTACGGCTTTGGCGTAGGGGAGTAAGTCCACCATCCTGTGCCTGTTGTTCAAAGGCCTTGAGTTGATCTCGAGTGCCCTGTGTTTCTACATAACGCACCACTTGTTCACGCACCGGCAGGATCATCAGCATGCCGTTCTTGTGCAGATTGGCGTCCATAATCCAGCGTTGTAGGATAAAATGTGGGTCGTTTTCTTGATTGATAATACGACTAACCATGTTGGTGGCCTGTCGTGCGGCTGTATCATCTTCGTCGGTGTCGGGCACAAACTCAAAGTTGATTTCACCGTTGGGGGCCAGGCCCTTGTTGATCACAGCGGTCACATAGTCCACTGCGGGTTTGACCACAGGATGAATATAATCTATACCATTGACTGGTGCGGTTGAATCATAAACTGCCAGCATGAGATAGTGATAGTCCGAAGCACGGTTTACAGCATTCTTTGTGCCAAGATAACGCAGATACGAAGCCATCTTGGTATCCAGTTGGTTTTTCAGCTTGACAAAACGGCTCATTTGAGCATTTGTAGTGTTCAGTTGGCTTACGACCTTGTTGCGTATGTTTAACATGTATTGAGACCTTAGTGTATTTTATATTTAGTTGTTGGGATCAAAGACCCGCTTCCATTCGCTGGATTTAGGCCCAGGACGACGCACTTGATCTCTATAGGCAGCCAAGCGTTCGCGTGCGGTTCTGTTGTCCCAGGGTTCGGCTATGTCATTTAGGCAACCTAAGAGTGCATAGCGTGCCGAATCTATACAGTCATCGGGATCGCTAAAGCGGCCCTGGGGATCCACATAGTAGTTTTGCGCTTCACGCAGGAAATCCTGACAGTTTTCGTTGATGTGCAGGGTGCCAGCTTCCAGCATTTGCCGCATGACATTGATGCCAAATGCTTTATGATTGGTAGTGCGCCCTTGATCATCCGGCGGATTCATAATAGGACGGGGCCACACATTTAGTTCATACTGTTCAAACAGTTGACGAATGCTGAGAGCACTCATGGTGTAACGGCCTGCTGTGCCGGCATCAGGCGGTAGCACTATAGGAGTGCCAAACACTTCGGGCCGCATGAGATGATTGATATAGTTGGTAGGGTTGGCTTCTTCCAGGCCGGTCACACAGATCTGACGATGTAACCAGGCTTCACGCTCCGTGGGATTCCAATACATGAGTGTGATCACAGTTCGGTCATTGACCAAGCCCAGGTCTAGTGCTATGATTCGGTAGATGTTGTTCATTTCTCTAAAGTTGTAGTCGCCAGTGGCATAGGTAGGCCAAGAACGAATTTGAAATACTGCTCCTTGACCCATGACCGGCTTGCCAGCGATGCGGGCCTCTCGCTCGTGCGGCAAGTAATCTCGCTCGAGTTGTCGTCGGGTTTCGGCCAAAAGAAATGGCTCGCCCCAAGGGTCGTATTCGGGAACATCGTCCCAGGCGACTCTTATGAAATCGTAGCCGGGTTCTTTGTTCCAAAACTTGGAGACCAAGCCGTTGAGTCCTTTCAAGGGTGTAAACGAACATAGGATTTTACCTTGTGTGGTTGCGGTTCGGGTAACGATCTCACTAAAGAAATCGTCCGGAGGTTGCTCATCAAATACTGCCAGGTTTAACTTGAAACCCTGCATCTGACGCACTTCCTGTGTGTAGTTGGCAAACAACAAATAGCTCTTGCCTTTGGGATGGCGTATCTCTACGCCCATACAGTTGGCACCATCACTTCGCATGGTTTCGGTTATGATGGCCGCTTTGGGTATAGCACCAGTGCCGATCTGATTGGCTATCTTGACATCCTGTGTGCCTAACAGTTCATTCTGTAGCACCATGGCTACCTGACTCCAGCCCTCGCCTGCAACCATAGCTGTAATAGGATGGTCAAAACGGTGACCACGCCACCAATCAGGGTAAAGGCCGGTAAGGTGCATAGCTGTCTCATAACATGTCGACACAGTCTTGCCAATACGATTTGCAGCCAATATGCCGCGACGCGGATGTTCATAGGTTTCAAAGAATCTCTGTTGATGTTCAAATGGTCTAAAGTATTTGAGTTGATTATACTGCATGTCATCGGCCGTGGCTATGACCCAGGCCTGAAATGACTTCTGCGTGACCTGGTCCATTTGCCGGTAGCTTTCCTGTGACAGGCCATGCTGGTCCAGGCACCATCGCATGGCTCTACGCATGAGCAGGGCTGAATCTAGCATGCTAGTCCTTTAGAGCAGATTTGGATTCGTAAATAGTATCAATCAATTTATAAAATGTTTTTTTAGAATGCGTAGGTGCTAAGATTCTTATTGCAAATACAGCCACACTTAAAATAATTTCTGTATATTCAGCAGAATCTTCTGCATGGCCAATAGCCGCTGGCGTTAACAATTTTACTGCTTGAATTTGAGGTTCAATATTTTTTTTATCTATCACGGTTCTTCTCTAAGATCCAAATGTATCGTCCAAAGATTCAACAGGGCCCAGCTAAGGTCTTTGGCACCACAGTCACTGATCTGCATGTCACTGTCCTTGCGAAGCCCTTGTTGCAAGCGTTCGGCCACCAATCTCATGCAATGTTCCAACTGGCCCGGAAAGCGTTCATGGAATGCGGCTCTGTGGGCCGCATTGACCTTCTGTGCTATTTTGGTTTCTTCGGCACGCCGTTGTTCTACTACCTGTTGATAACGGCTGTCACGGTCCGGGCTATCCGAATTGATCATTCCGCGTCAACATCCCATGGGTTGCGTAGGCTGCCACCTTCGATATTGACAAAGTCACGATCAATCCAGACTTCCCATTGATTGCTATTGTTCACACCCATCTTCTGCATGAGAGCACGCAGGTTACGACCAATGGGAGTAAGTGTGCCATCTTTACGCACCACGGTCTGTTCACCGGTGCGAGGATCTACCCACCGGATGATTTCGGGTCTCATGCGACCAAACTTGTCGATCTTTTCGCCATGTGCCTGTTGTTCTAACGGGCCCAGGATTTCGTATGAGATCTGTCCATTCTTGTATTTCTTGAATAAACAATCAACCTTTTTGCCACGGCTACGATACTCAGGGTCTGGGTGTGGAATAAAGCGACTCACAAACACATTCTGTAGATCTGTTTCGGCAGGTAGGTCAGAGGCACGGGCAGGAACGGGACGGAGGTCATCCACTGGCACTAACTCGGCCTTGTCTAAATAAGGATTGTCTATGCCAATAAAGCTGGGGTCAATGTCCACACCGTTGAGTGCATCCATTGCCACCTGATACTTTAACTTGTTGGCACGACCTTTAAGATTTAACACTATGCCACGCTGATCATACACAAAGCGTTCTAAATCACGGGCTGTGGGAAAGTCAGTCATGAGACCTTCCAGATCAAATTCAATTGCTGTGGCGGTAACGGTTGGGGGTCGGAGAGCCTGGGCTACCGGCTCTTGTAAGGCTTCTGCAGGGATTGCGTCCACTGCATCGGCCCAGGGGTTGGAGGTTGACTCCGCGGGGATTTGTTTCTTTGTCATTGCTTGTCCTTATTGTCTATACTATACTACAAACCCTTGCGGGTGCTTATTTACTTCTTTACTGTGTTGCCCGGAGCACGCACTCGAACATTGTAACGGGTGCCACCGGCTGTGGGATTCGATTCTGGACCACGGTCAGCATCTAGGGGCTCCACACGCGGGTCACGAGCACCACCAGGATTACGAGCTTCTAACTTTGACATCACATGGTCGGCCAACTCTTCACGCCAACCTGAGGTCTTCATGTCAATAAAGCGTTCACGCTTGGCAGGTGTGCCATCATTGCCGGTCCTAGGACCTTGTGCTTGGTTTATGGGTTTCTCTACACGAGAGGTAGTGGGTGTGCGGTCTTTTGCCATGTTAGGTTCCTTGGTATCCTGATACTTCAGTTATAGTGGCCGATGCTGAAAGCACAGCAGCCGGATAATCCCATGCGGCTCGGGTGCCACCTTGGGTCACTGCCAAGGCCACTGTGGTATTGGCTAGTCCGGTTGTGATTGCGCAGGTCACTGGTCGCCCAATGGGTGCAGATCCAATCACTGTATTGCCAGCTGTGACATTGATCCAGGCCACTGTGGCTGGACTACGCAGATCAAACGGTGTGCCATCAGCCATGACCACTGAACCGGTCAAGGTATAGGTGATATTGCCTGATGCCAAACTGAATTGTGTGTTGGCCGTATTGGCCACTGCGGTCACTGCTGTGCCAACTGCGGCCTGCACCGTAGGCAACTGCACAAACTGTGTGCGTGCACCGGTTACATAATAAGGCACTCCGGCCTGTGCAGGAAATTCTACCGCTGTGCTGTTGCTGTTAAACACAACACCTGTGGTTGTGCCCACTGTGGTTATGATGTTACCGGTAGTATTGGCACTGAGTGTAAACTGTGTGGTGCCATCGGTTTTGGTAATGTAATAGGTTGCAGGTGAAGTATAACCTGTGATGTTGCCTGTGGCTGTGTTGGCAAAAGCACCGGTCAAGGTGATGGTGTCACCAATTCGATAGCTTTGAAACCGGTCACTGGTAAATGCGCCTGCTGTGCTGACAATGGCCACATTTGAAATGGCCACGGCAGGAATGGCGGTGGTTGTTGCCACAGAAGCCAAGTTTTGTCGCGTGTTGCTGGCGACACTGTAGACCGCTGGGTTAATGTTGGATGTGGCCATAAATTTGTCCTATTAGCTGCCCAAGTAACCGGCTATTTCAGTGATAGTGGCACGGGCTTGTTGAATACCATCTGGGTAATTGAATGTGTTGGCGCCTTGACGCTGAACCACTTGAAATGCCACTGTGACAGCATTGCCGGTGTTGTTCTGGAACACAGCCGTGTTGGGAATACCCACTGGTGTGGACACACCAATCACGGTGTTGCCAGCTGTGACATTGATCCATTCGGTTTGAATTGGATTGTTGGCATCATAGGTAGTGCCGGCTGACAAAACGGCCACGCCTGACAATTGATAAACCACATTGCCGGCTGCACTGCTGGAACTAAGACTGAACTGTGTGTTGGCTGTGTTGGCCACTGTGGATATAACACCACTGTTGTTGATATTGGCCTGCACAGTGGGAAATTGTATCAACTGTGGACTGCTAAGGCTGCTGTAACTGATTACCGAACCATTGGTAATCTGTGTGCTGAGACTTTGTAGACTTGTGGAGGCTACACTGTAAATTGCTGGATTGATATTGGCTGACATGATGATATCCTATTATTTTTTTGGAAAACTGCGTAAGGTTTCGGCTAGTCTAGCACGACGACCTTCAACACCTGGCTTTTTGGCTGCGGCTTCTAACTTCTTGGTAGGGATCTTTTCACCCTTCTTCACATGCAACTCTTCACGGAGTGCACCTGGATGCTCGATAGCTTTACCGATCCAGTGTTTGGCTTTTTCCATATGCTTCTCGGCTTCCCGATGATGCTGGGCCGCTTTCTTCATATGCTCTTTATGCTGGGATTCTTTTTTCATCTTGTGTCCTTATTTGTAAATGTAAACAGGTGTAAATGCCACAGTGGCTGTGCCTGTGACTGCATTGGCTGCCAGGTAGGCAACAGTTGCTTGTGTGTTTTGCACCACACCATTGGCACCCACATAGTTCACATTGGTGCCTTGAGCCAGGTTCAAGTATTTGGTGCCATTGGCAGGAATGGCAAAGCCCTGTGAGGCCGTGGCTACCACAGTGTTGGCAAAGCCCACATTGACTATAACTGCATTGGCACTGAGATTGTCAATCATCCAGGCACCAATCTGACTGGCACCACCTGCACGCACAGTGGTCAATGTGGATCCACTGGTGGTGTTGGCTGTGAGTAACTGTAGATTACCGTTGGGTGTAAATGACACGCTCATTGTTTGTTACCTTTGGTAGGACCACGGCCTTCATTAATGCTGTTGATGTCACCGCGATAGTTTTCTGTTGCGCTTGGCTCCCATGATCTTGTGCCACCAGGTGTGCGTTCTTGTTTACCAAAGTTCAATGAATCTTGTGGACCCATGTGTTTGCGGAAGTCTGGAACACCGCGGGTGACTGGAGGACGCTTAGGACCTTCATTTAAATCTCGACCGGTGTTGCCCACCAGGTTGGCCGCTGGACGACCAAAGTTAAAGGTGCGATTGGGATCCTGTGTGCCAGCATGCTGATTGTAGCAATAGTCTGGGCGAGTGTCGCGTGGCTTGGCCGCATTGACCATGCCATCTGAGTTGAGGTCGGCATCGCCTTGTTGGTTTGATCGGTTGAATGAGCGTGTAACGCCTTTCATGTTTTCTGGTTTTTTCATTATGGTTTCTCACTGGGTGACATGCTGGCCATCACTGCAGGATGGTAGTGTGGTTCTGCACCACTTGATACTGAGTTGCTTTCATAGGCTGAGCCCAACTCTTCAATATGACGGCTGTGATGACCTGCCGAAGCGGCTTGACGAACACGCATGCTCTTGTGTGTGTCCATCATGGGTTCGGCGTTGGCCATCTTTACCGTTCCATGTTGTGGATCTTTCTCGGCTGCACGCTTTTCTGCGTAGGCAATGGCCACAGCCTGCTTTTCTGGTTTACCAGCGGCACGCTCACGAGCTATGTTTTCGCCAAAGGCTTTTGGCGTTGTTGATTTGATTAGAGGCATACGATTATTTAGTCTTTTCCTGTAAGAGTGTGAGTTTAGACAGGGCTTCTTGGAAGATGGCGGCCTTGGTTTCAGCTTCAGTTTCAGTGGTCACCATCTCCACTGTTTGCAGGCTGTTCATCAACTTTGAAGCCAAGAGATTATGATATTTGGCTGTGAGCTGGCGATCACTTGCACGAGCTATGGCAAAGTCTTCGGCCAGGATGGTGGCATAGTCTTGTCCACAGGTGTTTTCTATGGCACCCAACAGGCCGGCAATGGTCACACGGTCTGTGGTGCCTTTAGGGCGTCCGGCTCCAGGCCTGGCTCCACCGCGGGTTGATTTTTTTGATTCTTTCAAATGCATACAGTTATTTAGCAATAAACAAAAAGCCCGCCATAAAGACGGGCCAAAAGCATAAGGAACAAAGGGAGACCTTAGGTTTTAACTTGCATATGATTTTTCATAATATCCAATATGGTATTACCACAAATTACACGCACATCTTCATCTGTGGTTTTGAAATACATGTCTGTTGCTATATCTAACCTGAGTTGATTATTGCAATCTAACCAGGTCCTGTCTTGTTCTAACGCTTGTTTAACAGCGTCTTGAATTTGTTCTTTTCTATTCATGATTTGAATCCTTATGTTTTCGTTTCTTCAGTTCGGTTCCAAGCATCGGCTCCCACTGCGGCGTCGACCTGTTTAATAATTTCATCCTTGGTGGCAGTATCTTCCACCTGGATCTGTCCGATTCGTATTGCATCTTGATATATTTCAATTGTTTTCATACTGTAATTTCCTTTTGTTGTTCTGTCAAATAATATGCCTTGAGTGCTATGCGATAGAATCCTTTGCCTACTCTGCCGCCGGCATCTTTTAAGAATTTGTTGTAAGCTCTTTTACCATCCAATTGTTGTTCTTTTACTGACCAAGCCAATAATTTCATTGCTTGATCAAAATCTTGGATGTCACGCAATTCGGCATATCCCAAATCATCTTCTGCGTTCCAAAATCCTTCACCACATTCTTGCATTACCCACGCACGAACCGTTTGTAATATTTCAGCTGGAATACCATATCCTACAAATGCTGTTGTGATAAATCCATTGTAATCTCTCATAGTCTTTTCTCCCTTATGTCTAACTATGTATACAGTATACAACAACAATTGAATGGTGTCAACCCTTTTGGTCAACCGGGCGGTTGGCGTATGGGAATAGGACTGGGATTTGGCACTGTTCGTCTATTGGGCTGGCGTATGGGACCTGGTCCGTTGTGAAATTGGTTCATGTGTTCTCCTTAGGGATAATTATTTAACCATGCCCTATCGTAAACCTGCACAAAGACTCTTTAGACGCCAGATTTGGCACTGGCGTGATCGGGTCTGGCATCTTGTGGGCGAGCGTGACTATCTCGTGGCCGAATCTGTTTTTGAATTCTGTGAAATCTGGCCTGCTCTGCTAGCCCGGCGCGAGCTATCAGGTCCTCAGCCGACTCTGGGCCCAGGCGTTCGTATAAGCCGCGTATATGGATTTGTAGTTTGAGCTGTTCAAAGTTCATTCTTGTGCCTCCAGCAAAGTCTCTGGGGTATCTACAGCCAGCAACCAGAGCCGTTCTTCACCAGTAAGACTGCGTGTCTGTTGTGCCAACAGCAATTCTTCTTGTAAATCTTCGGTGTTTCGATCGGTCCAAGAACCGATGTGCCATATGGGTTTCATTCGATTACCTTTCTTTTCTTGTTTAAGTGTTATTAGTATAGCACTATAGGCCATTTGTGTCAAACTGTGCGTGTTGTCTAAACGCAACACCTTAAATACTCATATGATTGTCGTAAATCTACAACACATTGCTCCGGTAGCACCCATGCAGGTCACGCCGGCCGTTTTACAAGAAGTCTTGTCTACAGCTGAAGATCTCTTGGCCACTACACCCGAATCAGTAATGGATGAGATCCTGGAGGAATGGGCTATCAGCCTGGCCTGGGCAGCTGTCACAGATTCGGTGCCCAATTCCGACTGGTATCTGCGTGCCTTGTTGTTGACCTGCTGTCGTGGCTTGCGGGGCGAATCTGCGCCTAAATTCTACTTTATTGGTTCAGCTGACTAAATATTCTTGTAGCGTCCGGTAGGCACTCAATCTCCAGGTTCGGTGCCAAGTCCTAAACAGTGGGCGAATCCGTTTGTTTGGTCATAAAACAATCCCTTAATATAGCCGGATTGCTACACTAGCCAATCTATCGTTTACATCTCCAATCTAAACTCGGCGGGAAAAGCACTTGAGAAATCAAGTGCTTTTTTTTGTCTGTGGTAAATACTTGTGGAGAAATAATGTAACATACGATAGACAAGGTTGGCACGCCGAATACTCATTGTGCTGGAGAATCTTGTGGAGCATACCGAGGCCTCGCACAGCATCCAAATCACTGTATCTATCCAGTGGCTTTTGCACACTACTGAAGAGTAGCCTAAAAGAATAATCCTATTAGTTGAGAACCCTGACGAACGGATGACGATTTGTGCAATCGGAATGGTTAGAAGATTACTATTGCTATGAGAACAATACAGCCACTGAGATGTTCTCTTAAAAATCGCGGCAGGTCTGGGTAAGCGCGGAGCCCAAGCAATACTTCGAATACTTGCCAAATACCTGCTGGTAACGACGGAACAACTCACTCGTCAAAGATCGGCCACTACTTCGGATAGTGGCACTCTGATCAATCTATCTGTCAAATGATCTCTTGTTGTCGAAAAGAAAAGATTGAGCTACGAAGTTGCTCAATAGATCTCGCAAGAGATCTCTTAAAGTGCTACAATTAACTATGCGATACACAGAATACCAATTTACCAAGATGCCATATGGCAAGTATCGAGGTTTCTTCTTAAAGGATCTTCCTGAAGATTACCTGCGATGGTGTGTCAAGAACTTTCAAGATCCCGGCATGGCCACCATGTTTGCTGTGGAACTGCAACGACGACATCCTGGATTGAGACGATAAATCGTGTTTAATTTACCACTGTGGTAAATAACTGTATAAGCAAAGGAACGCAATGGAATATATCTTAGTCAACATAGAAGAAGGGCCGAGCCAATTGAATGGTGGGCGTTTTTGGCGCTTGACATTTCAAAGCCTTGACGATGGCACCGAGTGGGAAATGACCGTGGATCCCACCTACAACAATTTCAAAAGATCCGGATGGGATCATGTGGTCACAGATCCTTATCCTTACGGCATCTACACAGGTCTCAAACGCACTCAAAAACACACTCGACAGGGACGGCCTGTGGTATCAGCAGATGGTTCAGCCCGCCTGATATATCGCTGTGTAGATGATGAGGAACTGGCTCGCCTGGTTCAAGCCAATATAGAATCATTTCGCCAACCCGTGACCACATTTGGCAAATTATTTTCTGCAGGGAATGGATACAATGGCTAAAGCACACAACACCAATCGAGGCAGGAGACTCAGCACCTGGGGTCAACCCAGACCCGCTAGTCGTGGGCCCAGACCACATGTGTGGGCCACTGGACCCGATCCCGAACTGCATGTCAAATGGCGTATCTGGGGTCAACAGAAAAATCAAGCACAATGGCGTGAAGAAGGTTGGTCAATTAAATTTGCCGACTGGTGCCAACTGTGGCAGGAACACTGGCATGAACGCGGTCGTTCAGCCGACCAATACTGCATGACTCGACGGGACTGGAGCCTGCCCTGGACCCTGGACAATGTGCAGGTTGTGCCGCGTAGAGAACATGCACGCATGCAGGGCAATGCTGTGCGTGATGGCTGGCGTAGTATAGCAAGAAAAAGACAACTGGAAAAACGCAATGAAAAGAACCAAGACACTTGATTTAGAACGCTACGCACATACCACTGCAGATCCCTGGCGTTGGCAACCGGCCGCGGGCACCGATTGCCAGGACATAACTGACATGGCTCTGGTGGACTTTGGATCTGAAACCGACGGCATATTTGAAAATGATCCGTTGGAATATCAACGCAACATCATGCGTGCCACTGTGAATCAGTTCTACAATCCCAAAATGGAACTGCTGAGTGTGGCTCGCAATCCCACTACCCGAGCACTCCTGGCCTATACCTGGGCTGTGCGTGGCGAATACAGTCCCTGGAGCCGAGAAGAACAGATACAGGTGCGAGTAGCACATGTGGATCAACAACTAACGGATCGCAACCGAGTGTTTTTGTGTGCTCAAATGATACGCATGTGGGAAACCTGGGCTGAAGCTTGCGATGTTCGAATCATCTGCTCCAGCACCATGCGACACGATCAAACGGCCTTTTTGGAACTGCATCGTGCGGCTGGATTTAGTCTGCGTGGTAGCATAGCCTACAAGCGTATACAAACAGCCACATTTGAAATAGATGAACCGCATATTATTTTAACAGGACTATGATATGAAACTACAAGCAACCGGCACAAGATTCATTGTGCAACGCATGGAATCCGAAATGACTTCTTCGGGTGGTATTGTGCTAAAAACCTCAGACGAACATCCGCGTGCTCGTGTGGTCAGTTCAGGACCCAAAACCACAGTGACCTTGGTGCAGGGCCAACAGGTCTTGATCGATTGGTCGCGTGCGGCACGCATTGAGTTTGAAAAACAGGAATATTGGGTAGTAGATCAGGACAACATCCTGGCCTCATTCGGTTGACCCGACACAAGCCACGCCTGCCGATTCGTTGATACCTGGATTAGAAGGCCCGAAAATCATCCAGTTCTTGATAGGGTCGTGCGGGCCTAACGCATGAACAGATGCATGAACAAGCCTGTTATAACTCCGCCAAAGGTCATGATGATGGCACCGGCCCATTTTAAATAAGTTTCCAACTGCTGGGCCTTGGTGTCGGTGATTTTGGCATGCACTTCTTTGAGCATGCCTTTCAGCAGATCCAACTGCACATCCACCACATCAAACTTGGATATCAACTGTAGATAGCGTTGTTGGCACAGCTCCACATGCAGGGCCAAGTTTTCTGACTCGCCCGTGACCTGATCAATAACCTGTTCGCTCATGATGTCTTCCAGGTATTTCTAAAGTGGCTTCGATCTTCCAGGCAAAGGTAGCCAAAACACCAATATGGTCGGCCGCCATGTTGTCCACATCAGGATAGTTGGCCATGCGTGCGGCTTCGCCCAGACCATGATACACTTCAATCATGGTGTTGAGATCTTCCCATACAGTGTGTAGGAGATCTTCGGCTGTGCCCGCGACAGAAGCATCTACCACATCACTATGGTTTAAGGTATCCGCAATGCTTTCGGGTATGGCACCCAAACCACAGGCCTGTATCTTTTCACCCAAGACATCGGTATTGGCTTGTAGGTATTCGTAGATCTTTTGCAACAACTTGTGATCCTGATAAAATGATCTACCGCGTATGTTGATGTGTGCTATATGAGCACGCTGATAGGCCACAAAGTTGGAGCCATAGGCTCTGTTAAGTTGTTGATGTAAAGTGTCTAAGTTTGTCATATTATTGTCCTGGTGCTACTGGTCCACCTGTGGGTGCCAAGGCTTTTTGAGCCGCACGGTCACGAATGGCTGTGTCTATTTTCATTTGTGCATCTTGTTGTGCATGTATACGGCGAATCTGTTCATCTTCGCCGGCATTCAAGTTAGGACTGTAAGTGCCAAGTGTTAGGCCTGTGCCCAAGCGAGCGGCCATTGGTGCATAGCGTTGTGCCAATGCAATGGCATTAGGTCCAAAACCTTGTGGTTTGGGACTGTAACCGGGTGGCATAGAACCAGCAGGCATTTGTGGATTGGCCGGGCGTATAGGAGCTTCGCCCGGCAGGCCGGTAGGACCATTGGGTGCTCGACCTGCATTAAAATCGGCAACTTTTTGTCCACCTGCATCAAAACCCGAGCTGGGCGGAACAGAACTGGCGGGTTGGGCAGGAGCAACAGGTCCTGCCTTGGGAAATCTGTTGGCTATGGCTTTACCACCGTAATACAATCCTGCGGCAGGAATAGCATATTCGGCCACTTTGGTTAGGCCATTGCCTATGTCACTGGCACCATTTACAGCGGCGGCTTCTACTGTGCCAGCATGCGATTCACCGTGTTGACCATATGGCTGTTGATTTGAAACAGGTGGTTTGTTTTCCAAAAAATCACGGATCTGTTGGTCTGTATAGCCATCGGCACGGGCCGATTCTATTTTGTCTTTGTATTGCGGATCGTTTAAGATATCATCCATTTTAGTGTTCGTTCATACTTTTTAGATATTTCCAACCGGTTGACGGATCATATTCGGGCACAGGAAAGCGTTTATAACCTTCGCGTATGGCTGAAGGATTGGCATTGCCACCGTGTGCATTTATCCAATCCAAGCGTTCTTCTGCACGCTTGCGATATACATTGGCCAGTTCGGTTTGAGTTTTACGAAACTCTCTATCAAACTGTGCGGCACTGGTAGAACGATTGTGATCACTGGCTGCCAAATCCAACTTGTAGCGTTGTATGTCACCGTTGAACTGACTTTGACCCATCATGTTGTAAACGCCCAACATGGGTGCTTTGGTTATGTCCACATTGCGAGCACGGTTAGCGGCCTGTTCAGCATCACTTACTGAACCAGGACCGGCTGTTTCGCGTAGGGTTTGGCTGGCAATCTGTGCGTTGAGTGCATTGTATTCTTGCAAAGAGGCCTTGGCTTCAGGACTGATGTCCAACTGTGCCAGGCGTTGGCTAACTTCGGTTTCGGGTTTGAACTTGCCACCTACAATATCACGCACAATAGACCATTTTTGTTCGCCTGGGTGTTCGTTGGCCGCATTGTATAGACCTGAAATAGTTTCGGCCATGCGTCCACCAGTTTTGGGATCCACGCGGTCCAGGATTTGAAACTGTGTTTTTCTGTTGTTACTGATCACATCGCCTTTTTTGGCTTCGTCACGATATTCTTTGTCAATGACCTCATTGAAAGCGTTGCTACGCTTGCCAGCATTTTCTGCACCAATCTTTTGTTGATACACTGGCGTTGAACCTTGTGGTGCGGCCTGTGCAGGAGCATTGGGGTTAGGAATATTGGGATTGACAGTTTCTCTGACCGCAGGTGCTGATGTGCTTGGTGCAGAAGTTGCAGCCTGTTCAGCATCACTTACTGAACCAGGACCGGCTGTTTCGCGTAGGCTTTGCCGCAAAGCTGTAGCCTGTTCAGCATCACTTACTAAACCAGGACCGGCTGTTTCGCGTAGGGTTTGTCTGGCAGTGGTTGCAGGATTTGCAGGATTTACAGGACCGGTGTTTGGAGTTGGTTGACCTGCATAACCTGGTGCCGCTGGTAATGCATTTGGTGTATAACCTTCGCCACCGGCTTTGCCTTGTGCACCGCCACCACTCTTGAGATACTGTGCCATGTATTGTTGTTCTAACGGACCGGCACTGCTCATCTTGACCAAACGATTTTGTTCTTCAGGTGATGCCAAACGCCCTGTGCCGGCTTCTACAAAACGACCACCATATGGTGTTTTTTGATAACTGAATCGGGCACTTTGACCTCTTGTGGGATCATAATACACATCGGCAACTGTTTCAACTTTGCTTAGAGGAGTTGCACTGGCGGCAAACTTGGCCAGTTCATCACCGGTCAATGCCTTGCCATTTTCATGATATCCTGATGTGGCCAATCCGTTGCCGTCATAGTTGATTACAGCACGCTCACCACCGGGTCCCATTGCGGTTAACCATTGATTGCCGGCACCCAACTTTTGTTGTTCATTTTTGGCCAAATCATTTAGACCAAAACGATGATATAGATAGGCTCTTAGGTAACTGCCTTCGTCCTTGTTGCTGGC
>Ga0007852_1000070_pt1 | contig 33380 bp, 45 predicted proteins | sample CryBogCBH28Sep08_FD_71227 | JGI IMG/M metagenome (GOLD analysis project Ga0007852, IMG submission 71227) | Freshwater microbial communities from Crystal Bog, Wisconsin, USA - CBH28Sep08 | ecosystem: Environmental > Aquatic > Freshwater > Lake | place: Crystal Bog, Wisconsin, USA | collected...
GAACTTATTCAGTCAGAACTCAAAGACCCTGCCGTAGGCATGCTGACGATTACTGAAGTTCAAGTCACCCCTGATTTACTCCACGCTAAAATATATTTTACGTCTCCTACAAATGACCCTTTGATCATGCAAGGCCTTGAGCGCTCTACAGGATATCTGCGTGCCCAATTATCAAAGCGCATGGCAACACGCGGCATACCGCAACTTCATTTTGTGTACGATACGTCCATTGATGAGGGCATGAAAATTTCACAACTCATTAAAGACGCACTTCCTCCTCAGTAATTTATTTCCATGCAAAAGAAGTCTATGAAGCGCGAGATTGATGGGGTCTTTCTGCTCGATAAGCCGCTTGGATTTTCTTCAAATCAAGCCTTAAAAAAAATTCAATGGTTGTTTAATGCAAAAAAAGCAGGACACACCGGTACCCTTGATCCAATGGCTTCAGGACTTCTGCCTATTTGTTTAGGTGAAGCTACAAAATTCTCTCATCGTCTTCTTGATGCTAATAAAAGTTATATCGCAACGATTCAATTAGGCATTACCACTACGACAGGAGACCAAGAAGGAGAAGTGGTTTCAGAAAAAGAAGTTGTATTAAATGAAGCCCAATTAAAAGACACATTAAAAAAATTTATAGGTGATATTACACAGATACCACCTATGTATTCTGCGTTGAAATTTGAAGGAAAACCTCTTTATGAATATGCAAGAGAGGGTATTGAAATTGAGCGCAAATCTCGACAAATCAAAATTTACGACATCAAGCTTATAAAAATTGAGAAGAGCATCCTCACAATTGAAGTTCTTTGCAGTAAAGGTACTTACATTAGAACTTTGGCAGAAGATATTGGGCAGACATTAGGATGTGGCGCCCATTTAAAGGGTTTAGAACGGACCCAAACGGGTAATTTTCAATTATCAGAAGCGTTAACGATCGAAGCACTTGAAGGTATGTCTATGGCGTCTCGAGAAAAAGCACTTATGCCCATCGATGCCTTACTTGAAGGTTTATTATCGGTCGAATTAACTGTGGCCGAAACAGAAGCGATTAAAAAAGGGCAAAGCATTGATTTTATTAGTAAAAATGATAAAGAAGTGCGCTTATATAGTGCATCAGGTCAATTTGTAGGAGTAGGTCAGCCCGACCTCCAGGGACACCTTTTTCCTAAGCGCTTAATCGCAAATATATTATAAAAAACATATTGTTAAATCAAAAGAATACAATTAAAATACGCGGTTCTGAATGAGGAGAGAAGATTAAATGGCATCAACAGCAGCAGAAAGAGCCAAAGTTGTAAGTGAATATCAACAGGCAAAGAACGATACAGGATCCCCAGAAGTGCAAGTTGCACTTATCACAAGTCGTATTGGTTATTTAACAGAACATTTCAAAACCAATGCAAAAGATCACCACTCACGTCGTGGACTTTTAGCACTTGTAAGTCAACGCAGAAAATTATTAGATTACCTTAAAGGTAAGAATTTAGGTCGCTATCAATCATTGATTGAGCGTCTTGGTTTACGTAAATAATTTTTTAACTATTTAAATTAATTAGTTTAAGAGATTTATTGATTCGTAAGTTTTGAAGCCGATTGCAATCCTTCTTTAAAGGAAGATGCGTCGGCTTTTTTATTGGATGTTAAATGTTAGTTAATGTATTCGTTATTAAGAAGTGAATAACGGATGAAAAAAGAAAAGGGTAAATTATGTTTAAAGCAATTAAGAAAAGTATTCAATTTGGTGCGCACACCTTAACACTTGAAACAGGTGAAATAGCAAGACAAGCAGATGGCGCAGTATTAATAAGTTATGGTGATACAGCAGTGTTAGTGACGGTCGTGGGCAAACACGACGTTAAAGAAGGTCAAGATTTCTTCCCTCTTACAGTTGATTATCAAGAAAAAACATACGCGGCAGGTAAAATTCCAGGCGGTTTTTTTAAAAGAGAAGGACGTCCAAGTGAAAAAGAGACACTTACTTCACGTTTAATTGATCGTCCATTACGCCCTCTATTCCCAGAAAGTTTTTACAATGAAATTCAAATCGTGGCGATGGTCGTTTCATCTGACAGCGAAATTGATTCTGATATTCCAGCGATCATTGGCGCTTCAGCGGCGTTAGCTATTTCCGGTATTCCATTTTATGGACCGATTGGCGCGGCACGCGTAGGTTACATTAACGAAAAATACATCACTAATCCGACAGCTTCACAATTAAAAGAAAGTGAACTTGATCTCGTGGTTGCGGCAACAGATTCAGCAGTATTGATGGTGGAATCAGAAGCAAAAGAATTACCTGAAAGCGTGATGTTAGGCGCTGTGCTTCATGGCCATAAAGAAATGCAAGCTGTAATTAAAATGATTAATGAATTAGCTAAAGAAGTAGGCAAAGAGCCATGGGATTGGGTCGCGCCAGAACCAGATAAAGCGCTCATTAAAAAGATTCATGACTTAGCTGCAAAAGATGTTCATGCTGCATTTCAAATTAAATCAAAAGGCGATCGCTCAGCAAAACTAGAAGAAATTAAAAACAAAGTATTCGCTGAATTGATTACTGAAGATACAGACACGATCGAAACAAACAAAATTAAAAATGAATTTTTTAATTTAGAAGCTAAAACAGTTCGTACACAAATTTTAGATGGCGAACCACGTATCGATGGTCGAGATACTCGTACAGTCCGACCGATTGCGATTAGATCAAGCGTTCTTCCAAGAACACATGGTTCAGCATTATTCACTCGCGGTGAAACACAAGCGCTAGTGGTAGCAACATTAGGCACAGGCCGCGATGAGCAATCCATTGATGCGCTTCAAGGTGAGTATTCAGATCGCTTCATGCTTCATTACAACATGCCTCCTTATGCCACTGGTGAAACAGGTCGTGTAGGTACACCTAAGCGTCGTGAAATTGGCCACGGCCGACTCGCTAAACGCGCATTGATTGCGGTATTACCTTCTAAAGAAGATTTTAGTTACACGATGCGTGTTGTTTCTGAAATTACAGAATCCAATGGTTCAAGCTCTATGGCATCAGTTTGTGGCGGTTGTCTAGCTTTAATGGATGCAGGTGTTCCGATTAAAGCCCATGTCGCAGGTATTGCGATGGGCCTCATTAAAGAAGGTAATCGTGTTGCTGTGCTAACAGATATCTTAGGTGACGAAGATCACTTAGGTGATATGGACTTTAAAGTAGCGGGTACTGAAGATGGTATTACAGCACTTCAAATGGACATTAAGATTACAGGTATTACGACTGAAATTATGCAAGTGGCATTAAGCCAGGCTAAAGAAGGACGTGAACATATTTTAGCGATCATGAAAAAAGAAATGAAAGGTAGCCGTCAAGAACTATCTACATTTGCACCAAGAATTATTACTGTGAAAATTCATCCAGATAAAATTCGTGAAGTGATTGGTAAAGGTGGATCAGTGATTAAAGCCTTAACTGAAGAAACAGGCGCGACAATTGACATCGAAGATGATGGCACAATCAAAATTGCTTGTGTCGATGGCTTGCAAGGTGAAGAAGCTAAACGTCGTATTTTAGAAATCACAGCCGAGATCGAAGTAGGTCAAATCTACGAAGGTACCGTAATTAAGATGTTAGACTTTGGCGCGATTGTATCTCTTCTTCCTGGTAAAGATGGTTTACTTCATATTTCACAAATTGCACATCAACGTGTCAATGCAGTGACTGATTTCTTGTCTGAAGGACAGAAAGTTAAGGTACAAGTCATTGAAGTAGATGACAAAGGTCGTGTTCGTGTAAGTGCAAAAGCATTGATCGAACCTCCTCCTGCTGAAGAAAAATCTGAAAGCAAAAAAGAAGACTAATCGTTTTAAAGAAATTTAAGACAACAAAAAACCCGGGAATTCCCGGGTTTTTTTATTTCAAAAAATTGATTATCCCGCCATTTGTTTTTCGCGGATCTCATCAAGCGTTTTGCAATCAATACAAAGTGTTGCAGTAGGACGCGCTTCTAAACGTTTTAAACCAATTTCTTCGCCACAGCCTGTGCAGTATCCATAATCCTGACTTTCGATATTTCTTAAAGTCTCATCAATTTTTTTGATAAGTTTACGTTCACGATCGCGATTTCTAAGTTCAAGCGCCATATCAGATTCTTGACTTGCACGGTCATTAGGGTCTGCATATGAAGTGAGTTCATCTTGCATCGTATGAACCGTTCGATCTATATCCTGACTAAGTTCTGTTTTCCATTCGTTAAGAATCGTCCTGAAATGATTAAGTTGGCTTTTACTCATATAGCTTTCGCCTTTTTTAGCTTCATAAGCTCTGAATTGTTTTAACCCTTTTTGAGAAGAGCTACTAACTTTAGATTTGAGCGGAACAATTTTTGCAGGAATAGGTTTCTTAGCAGCAACTTTTTTAACTACAACCTTTTTAGGAGCTACTTTCTTAGCAACCACTTTTTTAGCTACTGGTTTTTTCTTGACTACAACTTTTTTAACTGGAGCCTTTTTCTTAGCTACTACTTTTTTAACTGCCATTTTTTAATCCTAAAGTAAAAACAAATGAAAATAATCGCGAAAGTTTACACTGATCGACTATGAAAGCAAGATGTAATTGAGGTATTTTTAGGCCTATTTAAGGGGTGGATAGCTTTTGTGCGAGAAGCGTATTTTCCATTAATGTGGCCACCGTCATAGGACCGACCCCCCCTGGAACAGGCGTAATAAAACCGGCTCTTGATTTAGCAATATCAAATTCAACATCTCCCACTATCTTTCCATCATCAAGCCTACTAATACCAATATCAATCACAATAGCACCTGGTTTAATCCAGCTACCTTTAATAAGGCCAGGTATACCCACTGCTGCAACAACGATATCTGCTAATTCAATTTTTTGTTGAAGATGTTGAGTATGGCGATGACATATTGTCACAGTACAGCCTGCTAGGAGAAGCTCTAAGCCCATGGGGCGACCGACATGATTAGATGCACCAACTACGACCGCATCAAGTCCTCGCGTGGGAAGTTTAGTGGCTTCAATGAGCTTCATCACACCATAAGGCGTGCATGATCTTAATTGAGGCTGCCTTACGGCTAATAGACCAATATTCTTTGGGTGAAAGCCATCGACATCTTTATGAGGTGAAATAGTCTCAAAAATAACATCATTATTAATATGGGCTGGTAAAGGAGATTGCACTAAGATGCCATCGACATTAGCGTCATTATTTAATGTCTCAATAAGTGTGATCAGCTCTTTTTCAGATGTAGTATTTGGTAGATCATAAGCAATCGATTTCACACCAATTTTTTCACAAGCTAAACGTTTATTTCTGACATAGATCGACGATGCAGGATCAGAACCTACAAGAATGACTGCTAAACTCGGATTGCGAACCCCTTCCTTTGATCTCATATCAATTTCTTGTTTGAGATTTGCAAGAAGATTTTCAGCAACCGCTTTTCCATCAATTATCTTGGCTGACATGGATCGATCTATGAATAAAAAAACATCATTTTAACATATTGGACTTTTAACAAAGCCCCATAGAGCCTGAATCTTTTGTAAGAAGAGGTGTCGAAGAGTATGATTAATCTTAATTATTTTTAAAGGAGTTTAAAGTGATGAAGAAAAGTTTTTGGTTAGTTTCATTGGCATTAATTTTTGGCTTAAATGCACCTATTTTTGCAGCCCATGACGGTATGGGCGACCATTGTAAAATGCATACTAAAAAATCATTTGATGAAGCTGATATTGATCATGACGGGACGCTCGATCGTGACGAAGCAAAAACAGTTTGTAATGAAGAATTTGATTTCATGGATAAAGACCATGATGGCACGGTCTCTAAAGAAGAGCTCAAAGCGTGCAAAGGCAAAAAAGGTAAATCAGGCCATAAAAAAGCCGCCAAACCTGCGTAAATAGAAGAAATCATGGGGCCTAAGATGGCCCCTTTGATTTGACCTAAACCCTTAATTAGGCTATATTCTCGCCCTCGGGGTGTAGCGTAGCCTGGTAGCGCGCCTGCTTTGGGAGCAGGATGTCGGGAGTTCGAATCTCTCCACCCCGACCAGATTTAGCATCTTACTTACTATAGAAAAAAAGGATTTTCTGTAACACGCTTTGTGTTGTTAAGCTGCCCGTAGCTCAACTGGATAGAGCACCAACCTTCTAAGTTGGGGGTTACAGGTTCAATTCCTGTCGGGCAGGCCAATTTCATAGTTCATTGGTGGCTGTAGCTCAGTTGGTAGAGTCCAGGATTGTGATTCCTGTTGTCGTGGGTTCGAGCCCCATCAGCCACCCCAGTTTCTAAATGCATTGAATCCATAGTTAATTGACGATATAGTCATTTCAACTTTAATTAATGTTTAATGCATTCATGGACGATCAGCAACTTCTTCGATATAGCCGTCATATTTTATTGCCTGATATTGAATATCAAGGCCAAGAAAAACTTCTTCATAGTCATATTCTCATTGTAGGCGCAGGCGGTTTAGGCGCACCCATTGCCATGTACTGCGCTGCTGCCGGTATTGGAAAAATGACGATATGTGATTTTGATGATGTAGATTTAAGTAATCTTCAAAGACAAATCATTCACGACACACAGTCAGTAGGTATTAATAAAGCTGCTTCCGCAAAACAATTTATTCAATTACTCAATCCAGATGTAGAAGTGATTGCAGTCACAGAAAAACAAACTGAAGCAACCATGAAGGTGATTGCTAAAGATGTAGATGTCATTATTGATGGCTCAGATAATTTTGCTACACGATATGCGCTTAATCGAATTGCAGCAGAATTAAAGAAGCCTTTAGTTTCTGGTGCTGCCGTAGGATTTGAGGGTCAGATTAGTGTCTTTGATATGAGGCATGACGAGAGTCCTTGTTATCACTGTTTATTTCCTGATACAGGTGATCGCAATGAAACGCGTTGTGCTGATAATGGTGTTTTTTCTCCTACCGTTGGTATGATTGGAACTGCTCAAGCCGCTGAAGTAATGAAAATTATTTTAGGCATAGGTGAGTCTTTAGAAGGTCGTTTACTATTGCTGGATGTGAAATCGATGCAATGGAAAAATATTCAACTTAAAAAAGATTCATCCTGCCCTGTATGTTCTAAGTGATTTTTTATGGCAGACATCTGCCATGAGGCCTGATATCACGTATCCCTATGTTAAAATAAATCTTTAACAAATCCTCTATGTGTTTTATTCATGGAAAATAATCTCTCGAAACCTTTTAGTCCAAAAGATATTGAAAGTCGTTGGTATGACTTTTGGGAATCAAAAGGCTTTTATCAAGCGGGCTTAGATACAACACAAAAAAATTCATTTTGTATTTTATTGCCACCACCTAACGTAACGGGAACGTTACATATGGGCCATGGATTTAATCAAACACTTATGGATGCATTAACGCGATATCACCGTATGAAGGGTGACAATACGTTATGGCAACCTGGCACCGATCACGCAGGCATTGCAACACAAATTGTAGTTGAAAGGCAGCTTGATAAAGAGGGCATTTCAAGACATGACTTAGGCCGAGAAAAGTTCTTAGAAAAAGTATGGGAATGGAAAGCATATTCAGGTGGCACGATCACACAACAGATGCGTCGTCTAGGCACTTCGCCTGACTGGTCCCGTGAACGCTTCACGATGGACGAAGGTTTATCAAAAACGGTTACTGAAACATTTGTGAGTTTATTTAAAGAAGGGCTTATCTATCGCGGCAAACGTTTAGTGAATTGGGATATTCAATTACAAACAGCTGTATCTGATTTAGAAGTTGTGCAAGAAGAAGAAGATGGATTTTTGTGGCATATCCAATATCCACTTGCATCTGGTAAAGGTCACTTAACGGTTGCTACAACAAGACCTGAAACGATGTTGGGTGACGTGGCTATCATGGTTCATCCCGAAGATGTGCGCTATCAAAAATTGGTAGGCCAAATGGTAAAGCTTCCTTTATGTGATCGTGAGATTCCAATCATTGCGGATGACTATGTAGATCAAACATTTGGGACAGGTGTCGTTAAAGTAACGCCTGCACACGACTTTAATGATTATGCAGTAGGTATGCGTCATAAGCTTCCTATGATAAGTGTGTTGACACTCGATGGGCATATTAATGAATCAGCGCCAAAAATTTATCAAGGACTAGAGCGATTCGCTGCGCGCAAAAAAATTGTTGAAGATTTAGAGGCGCAAGGTTTTTTAATTAAAACTGAAAAACATAAATTGAAAATTCCTCGAGGCGATAGAACAGATGTGGTGATCGAGCCGATGCTTACAGACCAGTGGTTTGTCGCCATGACAAAAAAAGGTCACGACGGAAAAAGTATTACAGAAAAAGCACTCGATGTTGTAAAAACGGGCGAGATTAAATTCTTTCCAGATAACTGGGTGAATACTTATAACCAATGGTTAAACAATATTCAAGATTGGTGCATTTCAAGACAGCTTTGGTGGGGCCATCAAATTCCAGCCTGGTTCGGCGACGAAGGCCAGGTATGGGTTGCACATAATGAAGAAGAAGCAAAAGCACAGGCTTTAAAAGAAGGCTACGAAGGAAATTTAAAACGTGATTCAGATGTTTTAGACACTTGGTACTCATCAGCGCTTTGGCCTTTTTCTACACTTGATTGGACGCCTGAATATCCAAAAGTATCAAATCCAGCACTTGATCTTTATTTGCCCTCAACCGTATTGGTAACAGGTTTTGACATTATCTTTTTCTGGGTAGCGCGAATGGTGATGATGACAAAACATATCACTGGAAAGATTCCATTTAAACATGTTTATGTGCATGGTCTTATTCGTGATGCAGAAGGTCAGAAGATGAGTAAGTCAAAAGGAAATGTTTTGGATCCTATTGACCTAATTGATGGCATCTCATTAGAGGCGCTCATAGAAAAAAGAACAACGGGGCTGATGAATCCAAAGCAAGCCGAATCAATTACTAAAAAAACAAAAAAAGAATTTCCAGAGGGTATTGCTGCGTTTGGCACTGATGCTCTTCGTTTTACTTATGCAAGTTTAGCAAGCCCTGGACGTGATATTAAATTTGATCTTCAGCGTTGCGAAGGCTATCGAAACTTTTGTAATAAATTATGGAACGCGACGCGATTTGTATTGATGAATTGCGAGGGAAAAGAAAATGGTTTTGGTGAATGTGTGGATGGTTACTTAGAATTTTCAAAAGCTGACCGCTGGATTGTGAGTACATTACAAGAAAGAGAAGCAGCTGTTGAAAAAGCATTTGTAGATTATCGATTTGATTTGTTATCCCAAGAGCTTTATCAATTTGTATGGGATGAATTTTGTGATTGGTATCTTGAGGTGGCTAAAGTTCAATTGCAAATGGGTAGCGAAGCAGAACAAAGAGCGACACGTCGAACACTTTTGCGTGTACTTGAAACTATCTTAAGATTAGTACACCCAGTGATGCCTTTTATTACTGAAGAAATTTGGCAAACGATCGGACCTATGAACGGCAAGTCAGGCCCTTCAATTATGTTAGAACCATATCCACAAAGTGATAGCAAAAAAATCGACCAAGAAAGTATTCAATGGATGTCAGTTTTAAAAGAGATGGTTGATGTTTGTAGAAAGCTTCGTGGTGAAATGAATATTTCCCCAGCCCAAAAGATTCCTCTTGTGATTGCAGGTGATAAAAGTTCACTTGAACTATACGCGTCTTATCTTAAAGCACTCGCTAAATTAACGGATGTTGAGATTGTGGATGAGCTTCCAGCGATGGATGCGCCCGTGATGTTAGTGAGAGATTTTAAATTAATGCTTAAAGTTGAAGTGGATGCCGCAGAGGAGAAAGAAAGAATTACAAAAGAACTTAATCGCATTCAAATGGAAATTCAAAAAGCTAAAGGTAAATTAGAAAATGCTAGTTTTATAGATAGAGCTCCTGAAGCGGTAGTCACTCAAGAAAAAAAACGCTTAAAAGAATTTACAGAGACTTTTGAAAAGCTAGAAGCTCAACTAAAAAAATTAGTTTAAATGACGTTTCTTGATGAAGAAGGTAATCACACCATGATCATCTTCAAGAGATAAAAGTTCGTGCCCTGTCTGACGACAAAATGCATCAAAATCTTTTTTGCTTCCGGGATCTGTTGCAATAATTTTTAAGATCTGGTCGGGCTGAATTTCACTCAAACCTTTTTTACATCGCAATATAGGAAGTGGACATTTAAGTCCTGTCGCATCTATTTCATGGTCATAATGCATATTATTTGAGCGCTGAAAAAGTATACCCAGCATTTGCCCATGCAATCACACCACCGGCCAAGTTATACACATCATGATAATCATGTTCAGCAAGATAAGATGCTGCGTGCGCTGAACGAACACCGCTATGACAATAAAAAACAATGCTAGATTTTTTTGAGAGCTTATCGAATGTCTGGGGAAGATTAGCCAGTGGAATATGTTTTGCCCCTTGGATCACACCTCTTGCAACTTCATCATCGTTTCTTACATCAATCAAAATTAGGTCATCTTGCTTGATCATACCGTGAAGCGTTGCAGCATCAATAGTCATAAAAGCAGTCATAAAAGAAAAGCTTAAAGGCTAAAGAATTTTTTGGATGATGAGTGCAATGACGTTTGTTGCTGCGAGCGTTTGTAGGCTCCAGATGGTATATTTCATACCCTTGACTCTAAGTTCACTGTTGGGCGTTGCCTCTAGAAAGGCTTTTGCATAATAGAGTCTGCCTACTGTGAAAAATCCGCCTAGGAGTAAAACAATCGTCCAGTGAATTCGATTAGCTTCAAGACAAGCCAATAAAATAAGACCTAAAGGAACATATTCCGCAAAATTTCCGTGTGATCGAACGGCTTGTTGTAATTCTTTTATGCCGCCATCACCCAGAGATACTTTATTTTCTCTTCTTAAGCTTATGACGTTTAATGTCAATTTAACGTATACGAAGGTCAGAATAGCAGCATAAATAGCAGTAATTTTTAACATGATTTTGAATAGAATAATCTAAGAAGTGCTCATTATAACATTGAGTTGAGGCCCATATAAATGGGCGCTTAGTTAATTTTTAGTGCAATCGCTTCTTGAAGTTTGAGTGATAAGTCTTTTCTTGATTGGGCAGGTTTAACCGGATGCCCAATATCAACAATGACTTCAATCAGATTTGATTTAGCTACACGCTTAAAGGATTGAAATAAAGTCGTTGACCCATGAAAGCTTGTGCGATTCGTAAGTACATTATTTTCTTTGTATTTAATCGATAAGGGCAAAAGTAATTTATTTGATTCAAAAGCCGATTGAAATAAATTGCTCTTAAAAGGGAGCACTTGATATCCATTTGACGTAATGCCTTCAGGAAAAATACAGATCGATTGTTTTTCATTTTTGAAATGATGATTCATCGCTTGAATAACTTCAACAAGGCTTGATTTGCGATTTCGATCAACAAAAATGGCGCCAGAAATTTTAGCGAGTATTCCAATAATAGGCCATGTCTTGACTTCAGATGCCGAGACAAATGTAATAAGTTTCAATGAAAAGATTACAGGAATATCAAGCCATGAAATATGGTTTGAAACTATAAGATAAGTATCTTTGCTTAAAAATTTTAAGACCTCACCTGTGAGCGTAATTTTAATTCTTAAAATACGTAAAAGACGTTTTGCCCAGTATTGAATCAGAATATGACAGATATTTCTTGGAAGTATGATCATGACGACACAAAGAATCAGTGCCAAAAGTAGATGAAAAGCCATCAAAACAGATTTAAAAATAAAGTTCATAGTGTGCATTTATAAAAGTTCGATGCCATAAGGCTTTAGAATTTTTGCAAAAATATAGAACGCGACCAATGTAATTAGGACAGAAATACCAAGTGTTGGCCAAAAACCAAATCGTTTAAGTAAAAAAGGAAACACTAAGAACATTGGCAAGGTAGGGACAACATACCAAAAAGTGTACCAAGCATGATTTGCAATTTTAGATTCAGGCTGTTTTTCGATATATAGCCAAATCAAAGTCATAACGGTGACAAGCGGAAGCGCTGCAATGAGGCCACCTAGTCGGTCACTTCTTTTGGCAACTTCTGAAATTAAAATAACCATGCCTGAGGTCATTAAAAGTTTAAATATAATCCACATTATTACTTTTCTTCTTTTAAGGTTTCTATATTTGGTTTTTCTTCAGGATAGGCTTTTAAATAGAGCGCTAAATCCTGATCTAGTGTATCCCAGTTTACTAAGCTTGCTACTTTTTTTGAGATGCTATGCATCAAAGTATTTCGATGCTTACAAAAGTTTGTTAGAGGTATCAACTGATGACCTGTTTCAATTTTAGCAGGATAAGCTGTTTGGCCACTTTGAATTGTTTTAGCACCTATTTTATAAGACCAGTTGACAACTTCAATCCATAAACGGAAATAGAGAAACCAATCTTGCGGTGCATCATAGTCCATGCCAATAAATTTATTAATCACATGCTCTCCTAGATTAAAACAGAGCATGAAGGCGACAATCTCATGTGAAGATTGATGTTTTAAAATAATAAAATGTGCTTCTTTTTCACGAGAAATAAATTCAAAGAATTCAGGCGTAAGTTCTTCAAATTTTGTTTTCCCTTTTAAGTAAGTTCTTGAAAATAATCGATAGAGCTGATGAAGCGTTTGATTGTCTGGAAGATGAACAACACTTACATCAAGAGGGGCTGCCATGGCGGTTATTAATTTTTTATTAAGTTTTTGGCGTCTTGATGATTTAAGCGAAGTAATGTAATCATCCGTTTTATTACCTTGAAGTGTCACCAGTGCTGATGGAAAGCTTATAAGCGGGAAAAGATCCCTAGACTTAGAAATTTTTAAAAGCACTTCATGAAATGTCTTCGGAAAATCTTTCCATACCAACATAGGCGCATTATATTTTTTTGCTTGTTTTTCAGCAGCTTCTTGGATACAGATAAAGATATCATCTTGAGTTAAACCACTATTTTTTAAAAACTTAGGATCAATACCGATATGTCCTTCATCAGAGCAAGCGCTTCCTATAAAGAAAGTCCGCTGATATAAGAATGAGGGAATAACTTTGCCGATTAACTTGACGATAGGTAAAACTAAGGGCGGCATTACAAGTTCAATGGGTACGTCCATAACGAAAGCGGGCGCGATAGCAACGGGCTCACCATTAAAGGAAATAAGACCATATGTAAAAGTAAATTGTTTCTCAAGGTGAGAGCATTCAAGCGATCGATACCACCATTGACCTTCGTAAGGTGGGGGAAAGCAATTATCCCAAAGCGCTTGTGGTATTTGAGATTCAGAATTAAGCCATTCGAGAGTGAGCTGTTGTATCATTTATGAGAATTATACTTAAAACATCATGATCCTCAGCTTATGCAGAAATTTTTATTTTTTTTAATTACACTTTTTTTCAGTAGTTCACTACTTGCGGTTTACTCAGATTATTGTGTTAAATGTGAGCGTGATTCACATGGTCATATTAAAAGAAGCTTAGAGGCAAAGAAGGCTTTTAAAAAAATACAGCCATGTCCATCCACAGGCAAGTCTTTCGGCCCTTGTCCCGGTTATATAATTGATCACATTAAACCCTTGAAGCGAGGCGGGATGGATGATCCATCTAACATGCAATGGCAAACCATTCAAGAATCTAAGGAAAAAGATAAATGGGAATAGTCTTTAATGAAGAAATGATAGTGAGTACCGTCATTAGTATCGGAGTATATGCCATGATCATGTGGCAATTGAACAAGTATAGTTATGGGTCCAAATGGATGCGTTACGGCATTGCTATTCTTATAAGCTCAATCATGCCTTATCTCATCACACCATTATTTATGTAAATATGTAATTTCGAGTTAAGATACTTAAACTTATGGAACGACAAAAATTTTATATTGATTATCCGCAAGAGCATCAAGGCGATGCATTACATGCCTATCAATGTAAATTCTGTAAAATAGACACAGTAAAAATTAACGGCTTACTCGAAAATCATTTACCAAACTGTGACTATAGAATTAAAAAAGAAAAAACGATTACTGAATAAGTCCTCGACCAATTAAAGCGGCACCAATCACGCCCGCCGAATCGCCCAGCATGTTCTTTACAATTGGTGTAGTCGGTACATCATTAAAAATTCTTGCATACACTTCATCCACGCCCTCTTTGTACAAACTTTGTTCATTAGAAAGCCCCCCGCCTAAGACTACAATGTCAGGATCTAAGATATTAATAAGATTAGCTAGAGCTTGCCCAAAGCGCGTATAAAAATCTTGTTTAATCTTTTTTAAGGACTCATCTTTTAATGGCGCATTGAAAAAATCGATCGCTGATAGCGTGCTACCTGTTTTATCTTGAATTCTTCTTTCCAAGCCACCACCTGATATAAAACTTTCTACACAGCCATTTGCACCACAATAACAAGGTGATCCTTGAGGGTCGATTACCATATGACCCCACTCACCCGCAATATTTTGTGGGCCTTGTCTAATTTTTCCATCAAATACAATACCACCACCGCAACCTGTTCCCATAATGACACCAAACACGAAAGGGTATCCTTTACCAGCACCCATCAATGCTTCTGCAAGCGCAAAACAATTAGCATCATTTTCAATGACAATGTCATGTACTAATTTATCTTCAAGAAGAGATTGAAGGGGTAAGCCATTTAGACAAAGCGTATTAGAGTTTTTCAGTAGATGTGTTTTTTTGGAGATTGAACCAGGTGTACCCAAACCCAGGGTATGTGTTTTGTTTTGTATAGATACGACGGCTTTTGTATAGAGAAGATGAATTTGGTTAAAAATATGCTCGCTACCTAAATGAGCTTCCGTAAGGAGCCTCTCACGGAATAGAATTTTTTCCTGACTATCTAATACAGCTACTTCAATTTTGGTGCCACCTAAGTCAATACCAATATGATGATTAGAGGCCATTTAATTATTTTGAAAATGACGTCTGATATACCAGATGATGAAGATGGCTCCACCGCCTGCAATCACATAATGAAATTCGTGAAAGAAAACTTTTAATGTTTCCCATTGTTCACCAAATATCATTCCAATATATGCAAGTGCCCAGCACCAGATAAATGAACCCACAAACGTATAGATAATAAATTTAGTCATATTCATGCGCGCGATACCTGCAGGTAGCGCTATAAAAGTTCTCACTGCAGGAAGGAGACGGCCTATAAAAATAATAATCTCACCATAATTTTTAAACCAATCATCTGCCATCTTTAAATCTTTTTTAGAAATAAGTACGAAACGGCCATATTTTTCGGCGAGCTTTCTGCCACCTGTTTTACCGACATAGTAAGCCGGTATAGATCCTAATACACAACCCAGTGCACCCATAAAAGCTACTACCCAAAGCAGCAATTCCCCTTTAAAAACGAGGTACCCTGCAAAAGGCATAATAATTTCGGAGGGTAATGGAATACAAGCTGACTCGATTGCCATGAGAAAGACAATGCCTCCATATCCCATAGAAGATATGATACTCATAATCCAAATAGCTAATAATCCGATGAATTTTTCTAGCATTGCTTATCCTATTTAAATTGATAATGAATTCTATCGTATGTTACATAAACCCATAATGAATCAGCAAATTTTTACTATAATGAATTATTCAATTTTTAAAAAATATATATGAAACAGATGACAGTTTTATTTCTATTTACCTTGCTTTCGAGTTGCAGCATGATGACTTATACAAATCAGGGTAAACTATCGAATACAAGTCAAACTTATATTATTAACTGCGCCTTTTGGGATGCTTGTTATGCTAAAGCTGAGAAGTTATGTTCAAAGGGATATAGCCTTGTCGATAAATCAACAAGCCTCCCTTATAGTTTAGAAATTTCGTGTAAGTAACTTTTAGAAATTAAACGATCAAATCAATTATGCATGGTATGCATAATTTCTAGAGAGAGTTAAATGCAAATCCAATTTTTAGGTGCAGCAGGCGAAGTCACAGGGTCAAAATATCTCATTGATACAAAGCTTGAAGAATCATCATGCAAATTCATCGTGGATTACGGTATGTTCCAAGGTGCGCGAGAAGCCGATGAAAAAAATCAAAAATTATTACCGCTTAATCCAGAAGAAATTTCTTTTCTAGTTCTCACGCATGCGCATATAGATCACTGCGGGCTGATTCCACGGTTATGTGCCCAAGGATTTAAAGGCCCCATTTATTGCACGACCACGACTGCAAAACTACTTGAAATTATGTTACTCGATAGCGCGCATATTCAAGTTTCTGACTTTGAGAGGGCTGAGAGAAAAAACAAATTGGGCAAATGGCGTGGCGATATGCCGATTCTCTTATATGACACCAAACAAGCGATTGAGTCACTCACTCAAGTTAAAGCCATTCCTTACACTAAAAAGTTTTCACCTGCTCAAGGTATTGATGTCACATTCGAAGAGGCGGGACATATTTTAGGTTCTTCAATTGCAGTTATCGATGTGAAAGAAAAAAATGAAACATCAAAGAGATTAGTTTTTTCTGGCGACATAGGGATGTTTGAAAAGCCTATTTTTCGTCAGCCGTCATTGATTGAATCTGCAGATGTATTAGTGGTTGAATCAACTTATGGAGATCGACTTCATCGAGGTATCAAAGAAACAGAAGATGAGTTGGTAGAAATAGTGACGCAGACATTTGATAGAGGTGGCAATGTCATCATGCCGGCTTTCGCAGTAGGCAGAACACAAGAAATACTTTTTATATTGGCTGACCTTATCAGACGAGAGCGTTTGCCCCATTTAAATGTATGGGTCGATTCACCTATGGCCACAAAAGTCACCGAGCTCACTAGTGCATGTATGGATGAGCTTGATGATGACGCAAAATTACTTTATCAATGGCTTCTTGATCATAAGAATAAAATTGATGTGAGATTTGTGGGTGATGTTGAAGAGTCAAAATCATTAAACCGATTAAAAAGTGGTGCGATTATTATTTCGTCAAGTGGCATGTGTCAAGCAGGAAGAATTCTTCATCATCTGATTAATAATTTACCTTTTGAAAAAAATGCGATTGTCATTACAGGATTTCAGGCACTCAGAACCTTAGGCCGTCGATTGGTGGATGAAGCCGCTTCAGTAAAAATTATGGGTGAGTATGTGGATGTCAAAGCATCCATTCATACCCTAGGAGGCTTATCGGCGCATGCCGATCGAGACAATTTATTAAAGTGGTTAAAAGGATTCAAACAAAAACCAAAACACGTTTTTGTGGTTCATGGTGAGCCATCAGCTTCGATTCATTTTGTGCAATCGATTCGAGAAAATTTAAATTGGAATGATGTCATTATTCCAACACTTCAAAGCACGTTTGATATTAGCTAATCGCTAATCCTTTTTCGTCAAACATACCCTCAAAGAGTGCAGAGCTTAAATAACGTTCAGCGGTATCAGGTAAAACAACAACAATCGTTTTGCCCTCATATTGAGGAAGTTTTGCAAGTCTCACAGCCACTGCAGCTGCTGCACCACAGGAAATGCCTGCCAAAATACCTTCTTCACGCGCTAATCTTCTCGCGAAAGCGATAGCTTCCTCGTTGCTAATTTGTTCTACTTTATCAATAAGAGATAAATCTAAATTACCCGGAATAAATCCTGCACCAATACCTTGAATTTTATGAGGCGACGGCTTAATTTCTTCATTGTTTAATTTTTGCGTGATGACAGGACTTAAAGAAGGCTCGACTGCAACTGATTCAATATTTTTTTGCTTGGTATATTTGAGATAACGTGTGACACCTGTAATCGTGCCACCAGTTCCAACACCAGATACGAATACATCAATGTTGCCATTTGTATCATTCCATATTTCAGGGCCTGTTGTTTTTTCGTGAATCGCTGGATTAGATGGATTATTAAATTGCTGAAGCAAAACATATTTAGCATCAGTGGCTGCAATTTCAGTAGCTCTCTCTACAGCACCATTCATGCCCTTTGGCCCCTCTGTTAAAATAATTTTTGCACCTAAGGCAGTTAAAAGTTTTCTGCGTTCCATACTCATGGTTTCTGGCATAGTGAGTGTAATGGGTATGCCTTTGGCTGCGGCGACAAAGGCGAGTGCGATTCCCGTATTACCACTTGTTGGCTCAATAATTTCTTTTCCAGCACCGAGCAACTTTTTTTCAATGGCATCGTTAATCATGGCAACACCAATTCGACATTTCACAGAGTAGGCTGGATTTCTGCCTTCAATTTTTGCGAGCACAGTTGCTTTAGCGCCATCTGTGACACGATTTAATTTGACAAGGGGTGTATTGCCTATGGTTTGTGAATTGTCTTCAAAATAAGCCATGATAATTCCTTAAAATTTAAATGTTCCTATTAGCCAAAATGATAATGTTTCTTTAATGCTTTTTTAACATGCCACGTGCAAGATAATCCCTCTTTAAAGGTTACGAGATCGCCCTTACCAAAATTTACAGGCTCTCCACCATGAGGCGTTACAGTCACTTCACCTTCTAGAATGTATGCGATCTCTTGCTCCGAATAGCTCCATGGGAAAGTCGATGGCTCTTTTGACCAAGTCGGACAAGACATAATCCCTAAAGCATTAAGTCTCTCTTCACTTGGATTTTTTTCAACAATAATTTTTGACATCACCGTCTCCCATGAGATGTATAGATAATTCATTATAATAAGAATATTAAAATATTAGTAAATCATCATGCTTAATCTAGATCAAATGTATTTCTTTCCAAGAACCATTAAATGACTAATCAAGAAACAAAAAAAGTAGGCTGGCATTTTGATCATAGTTATATAAAGCTACCTAAAGATTTTTTTGTTGAACAACTTCCCGTAAAAGTTCAAAAACCAAAACTTATTTTATTAAACGAACCCTTATTAAAGGCTTTAGGTTTAGATAAAGAAGCTTTAAGTCACGAAGCTTGGGGCAGTATTTTTTCTGGAAATACAATCCCTGAAAATGCATATCCTATTGCACAAGCATATGCAGGCCATCAATTTGGGCACTTTAATTTGTTGGGGGATGGTAGGGCTGTCTTGATAGGTGAACAGATTAATCCTGATGGAAAACGTTTTGATATTCAACTTAAAGGATCAGGACAAACGCCTTATTCTAGACGCGGTGATGGCCGTGCTGCATTGGGACCGATGTTACGCGAATACATTATTAGTGAGGCTATGCATGCGTTAAATATTCCAACAACAAGAAGTTTGGCGGTAGTTGTCACGGGAGAAAGCATTATGCGCGATGAGTTATTGCCTGGCGCAGTGCTCACAAGGATTGCGAAGAGCCATATTCGTGTGGGTACTTTTCAATTTGCTTCCACATTAAATGACATTCAAAAATTAAAAGCACTCGCTGATTACACAATTGATCGACACTATCCAGAGTGTAAAGAAAAAGATAATCCCTACCTTGCATTTTTAAACGCAGTAATTGAAAGGCAAGCATTACTCGTTGTTCAATGGATGCATATAGGTTTTATTCATGGTGTCATGAATACAGACAATATGTCGATCAGTGGTGAAACGATTGATTACGGTCCTTGCGCATTTATGGATCACTATCATCCTGAGACTGTATTTAGTTCGATCGATCGTCAAGGTCGCTATGGTTATGCTAATCAAGCGCCTATCGCGCAGTGGAACCTGGCAAGGTTTGCGGAGACTTTACTTCCGCTTATAGATCAAGATACAGATAAATCAATTGAATTGGCAACTCAATCAGTGAATAGTTTTTCAGATCTATTTCAAGTGTCATGGTTAAAAGGTATGCGACAAAAAATAGGCTTAATTGATGAAAAAGCAAGCGACATTGATTTAATCAATGAGTTATTAATCCTCATGCAAAAAAATAAAGCTGACTATACGCTTACATTTCGACATCTTTCTTCAGATGCAATTTTAAAGGATGTTATTTTTGAAGATGCATCATTTAAGACTTGGTATTCAAAATGGATGCATCGCATTCAAAAACAAAAAGATGGTGAGAAGACATCAAAGCTTATGATGTTAAAACACAATCCCGCTGTTATTCCACGTAATCATTTGGTTGAGAGAGCGTTATCACTTGCGGGGATTAAACAAGATTACAAATTATTAAATGATTTGGTTGCAGCACTTCAAAACCCTTACGAGGACTCAAAGATATTTAGCGAGCCACCTTTAGAGGAAGACAAATCTTATCAAACGTTTTGCGGGACTTAATAAAGAGATCACACATAAGGCGAATATACCTTATGTGTGAGAATTGAAATTATTTTGTTTTTTTGGCTGCAGGTGCTTCTTTTGCTTTTGCAGGCTTGGCTGGCTTAGCCGATTTTGCAAGTTGAGCCTTAAGATCTTCAAGGTCTTTACTTTGAGTTGTAACTTTTGCTTCTAAGTCAGCCACCATAGCTTTTTTCTGAGCATCAGCTTTTTCATAGTCAGTCACTTTTTGATTAAGCGTTGCAATTTGACCATTTAAATTTTTAATTTCCGCAGTTTGAGCACTTAATTGGTCTTCAGCGTTATAAGCGCTATAAGAAAAATAACCTGCTACCGCGATTAATATTGCAATAATAATATTTTTAAAAGTGCCAGAGTTTTCCATCTATGATTCCTTCTTGATTATGTTGAATTTAAAAGTATTCGTGTATATACATACTCTCTTAGGTAGGCATGATATAAGAAAGTTCACTAATCTCAAAGCAACTGACCTTTTAGAAAAATAAAAAACCCGCTTTAAAGCGGGTTTTTTTAAATCAAATGATTAATTATTTTGAAGCAATGACTTTTGCAGCTTTTGAACAAAGTTCACTGCTTGATTTATTCACCATGCCTACAACGTCTTCTGAGCGAAGATTAGCCTGCATAAGTGCTTTCTCAGCTTCAGTTTGTGCTTTGCAAGCAAGTGCAAAATCGTTATTTTTAACAGCGATGACGCTTAAATTTTGTAAGCGTGCTGCACGCTCTAATTCGTGAAGTTTTTCATTGCTTTGAATGAATGTGGACGCAGCCACTGTAGTTGAGATTGCTGCAACAGCAGCGACAATAATAAGACTTAAACGTACTGACTTTTTCATTTCTTTTCCTTTTGGGTTGTATTAATAATATGCACTTTTGATGCACGTGATCATCATAGTCGTCAATTGTTAACAAATTATGACGAGCGCCCAAATTGGTCTGAATGAATAAAAAAAAGACCAGCAAGACTTCTAGTCGACTGGCCTTTTAGTTTAATTTAAATTATTTAGATTGCGTTTTTGCAGCCTTATTGCATAAATCTTGATTGCTCTTATGAATCATGCCAAGCAAGTCTTCAGCTTTTGAATGGACTTTACCTAGATATTGTTCTGCTTCAGTTTGTGATTTGCAAGCAAGAACGAAATCTTTATTCTCTATAGCAATCAAAGTTAAATTTTGTAAGCGCGACACAGCTTCTAATTCCTTAATTTTTAATCTAGCACCAACATATTTGTATGCTACAGCTGCTGTAGCAACTAAACCGATAAGCGCAACTGCGATCGTTACCTTTGTATTTTTTTTCATTACATTCCTTAGTAAGACATTTAAATTAAATGGTGGCCAGGGGCAGAATCGAACTGCCGACACGCGGATTTTCAATCCGCTGCTCTACCGACTGAGCTACCTGGCCAGATAAAATCTCACGATAAAAACCGTGAAGAAGCGGAATTATAGCAAAAATAGCCCTTTTTATCTGCCCCCAGGCAGTTATTGGTTAATCCTAGAGTCCAGTAAATAGACGCTGAGTTTTTCAAAAAGCCCAGCGTCTAGGGGCTGGACGGTGGTTTTGGATTGATAATCAAGTTTTTGTTGGATACCATGTATTTAATAAACTAATTTTTAATCCATAAACAAGGCGGGATTTATGAGCTTCTCTTTTCAAGACATTAAAGATATTTTTAATTGCATAAGAAATTTCTTTTTTAAGAAGAAAAATACAAAAGAAATTGATTCAAAGATTCGTCAAAGCATTCTCAATAAAGACATGGGAGAAGATATTGATGAAGATATAGAGGATTTTGGAAAAAAAGTTTCAAAAAATAATGAGAGTTATAAAGCTCTTAGAAGAATGAGAAAAAGCAATCTTCAGCATACTGCTAAAAGAAAAGCTGCTGCAAAGAAAAAACCAGCAGCAAAAAGAAAACCTGCTGCCAAGAAAAGACCAGCAGCAAGGAAAGTGCCAGCTAGAAAATAATCCATGTTCCTATTATTACTAATCTTACTCTTTATTCTATTTGGCCTAGCTGTTCTCAGTTTTGTGGGGCACGTTATTCTTTGGGTTTTTCTAGCGGGTGTATTAGTAGGTGGTTATCAACTACTCAATCAAACTGACTACAAGCATTTACTCGCTGTAGGTTTTGTATTGATAGCTTTAAAGCTAGTGATTGATGCACTAAGAAAGAAAGATCGTTAAAGGATTGTAAATATCCCTTATTCGTGAATGTCCTTTAAAAGGACATTCAAGGTTGGGGTTATGAGTGTCAAAAGTTTTGACGGTTGTTAATACAGTTTGTTGAAATTAAAATATACTTTTATAACTTCTTTGCCTTGCAATTCCTTAAGTTTTTTATAATCAACAATCTTTAAGTCATAAAGTCTGCCTTTCTTAGCTATTAAATATACATAAAATTTATTCTTATGTTCATTCATAGCTCGCATTTCAAGACTTTCTAACCATCTTTGATTAAATTTTTCTTTCTTAGTGGTTTTAACTTCTACATATCTAATTTCATTTCCTTTTTTAAGTAAAAGATCAAAACCGCGCCCTCTGTATGTCTTATGACCATCTGAGTTTGGAATCGATTCCCAGCCATCTTCCTGTATTTTTTTTGAAAGCCATTTAATTCCATCTTTTTCAGTTTTTATATTGCTCATATTGTTTTTATTTAATTAACTAAATCAAAAGATTTATTTTTCCAAGCATCCTTTGGCGAGTAAATCAGTTTTACTATTTCAATTTCAGCATTTTTATATCTTTGGATTGGAGTTCCTTTAGATCTATTGCCCTTAGAATTTAGTCTTATATTTTCCTCTTTTAAAACAGTAACCATAGGGTAGAGTTTAAAGTGATTCCAAATAGACTCAATATCTAATAAATTTGAATTTTGTATCAGCCACTGCCAAGTTTGTTCAAGAGGCATTTGATGTTCGTTAATTAGATTATCTAGCCAGTCATTGAAACTATTTGAGTTTTTCAGTTTTTGCCAAGCTGCCTTACTTATGCATTTATTTAATTCTTTAATAGATTTTGATTCTCCATCTCTACCAACAGAAGCGTAATTTGAAAGAACTCTCATAGTAAAAGTTATTGATTTATCTCTTTTGATTTGAAATTTTGCTTCGTTGAGAATAAACTCAATCCTTCTTCTTAAAAAATCATCCATGTTTAATTTTTTGACTTTTCCAGTTTGTATACAACAAATAAACCTATTAAATATATAGCCCCAGAAAGTGCAATAAAAGGGTTTAGATCCCAATGGTTTTGTATTCTATAAATAATATGAAATAGTTGTAGTGATGCAAAACATAAAACTGTAATTAATGTTGATTGAAATTTATATTTTGGAGATATCCAATAACTACAGAAAAATATTATTACAGGTAATGTAATTGCATTTGTAAATCCAACTATATGAGCAACCATCTCTTCGTTGAAAAATTTATTTAAAAACCAGTAGAGTAAATCTATAAATGTAGAAGTGTATAGAATTAGAAAAATAATAGTAAGCGGAATAACTCCAATCCATCTAGCTACATCTAATTTAGTTATTTTCATTTTTTATTTCTTAAATATGCAGGCTCATCATAATTAGTTGGACTTAACATCCCAACGGTAATATCTGACTTTTTTGTTTGAGGTATTTCATCGTGTCTAACTTTAATTGCAACACAATGATTAAACTTAATGGCATGCATAAGCTCTTCATTTGTTTCAATTAAATATACTTCCTTTTCACACTCATGGCAAAATTTAACATTCTTTTCTTTTCTTTTTAAGAGATCTTTCCACTTCTGATTACATTTAAATCCAAAAGAACAATTGCGAATATCAACATATGACTTTGCATCTTCCCAAAAGTCAGTTTGTGATTGTGTTACCTTTTTTATTGTTTTCTTTACCATTGATTACTCAATAACGAATTGTGGTGTTACTGAATAGCCTCTTAAGTTAGTGCCTGGCAAAGTAGGATATACGTTACCTTTATCAATAATCATCACAGGCTCCGTAATGTCTTTTATGTTAGCCCCGGAATAGGATTATAATTTGCACTTCAAATACATAAAAATCTACAGCAAATCATCTGATTTTGAATCATTTAATAGCTCAAAGGATGAGCTTCATTATTCAAATAAATTCATCATAAAAGTGATGCCATTTGCTTTCGGGTATAGACCTAATAAAGGCATCCATTTCATTAATTAACTTATGCTTGTCAGCAAATTCAATATATTTTCTTAATCTTAAACTTCTCTGCACCTTATCTTTTTCTGAAGAGTTTTTATCGAGAAGAGGTGTTTTATATTGGTTTAATATGGAGTCAAATGTTTTAGCTTGAGTATTTATTACCCATAGATGATTCCAATAGTCTCTCATTGGGCAAACTCTCTCATTGATTAAACAGTATTCCATCAAAGCTTTCGCTTTGCTTGATATTTCTTGGGCCATAATTAAAAATTATGGCTTATATGTAGCTCAAATTTTGAGCCAGGGGGAAAGATTAAATTATTTTATTTACTGCCAATCTTTTAATTCTTGAACTTCGATTCCATCAAGTCCCTCAGAGCTATCAGGCATAAGTTTTCTTTTTGAATGAAGCTCTTCAAATATCTGTATAGCCTGCTCTTTGCTTTCAGCTTTTATTGTTTCCATAAATCCTAAGACTTCAAATGCCATAACTTTATACTTCTTCATAATAATATCCTTATAATCACCATTGATGACCACAGTTAAAACACTTGCGTGTTGGTTTCTCATTGCCAACGATACATCCGCCTAATTCAACTTCTTTTTTAAACCAAGATTGCAAAGTATCATCTGTAGGATAACCATAAAGTATATCTATACCTTCTTTGGTAAGACATTCAGGACATGTGTATTTTTCAGATTTCATAATATGAGGATGCTTATTTTTTTTTATTCATTAATGTAAGAATTGTGCCAATGATAAAAATAAGCCATACCCACCATTTAGCTCGCATTCTTATAAGAATAAGAAGCACACCAAACCAAATCAAAAATTCAATCAATACCATTAATTAATTTATTTTTTATTATTTCAATTTTTTGAAGTAAATAAAGCAAATGACAGACTGCATTTAATTTTCTAAATCTTTCTTTTTCTTCAAAGGGCCTAATATCTCTTTCATATATTTCGACCTCAGTTTTATTACCTTTTTTTAAGTTATGGTAAAAAATTTGTTTTGCCATTGACATTATATTTCTCCTTGTTTAGCCACTTTGTCAATTGAAAGGGTGTGGCAAGTTGGGAATAAATCCACCCTTATAAAAACTTAAGATTTTTGTGCTTCATCTTCCAAATGATTATAGTCAGCATTTAATGCTATAGATACTTCCGTAATATCTTTTATAGCTTCTTGTAATTTATATCCGTTTTTTAAAAAGAATATATGAGCATAACCAGATATATTGTGATCATCACTAAAATCATCATATCTAACGTCTACTGAAGGAACTTGATCTAGAATATTTGCTAAAGGATCATTCCAGGGATCAAAACCAATCAATTTCTTATCTGCACAGCTTTCAAACTTGACGTTTATATGTCTGGTTGGATCATCAAGATAACCAGTTAGCTCTTGATATCGCTTCCATGGAATATCTGATAAAAATGATAACTCTTTAATAAGATCTAAATAATCCCCTTCCCAAATATGTCCTAAATATCCAGGATACTCTTCAATAGCTTTTTCTTCTTCGAGCTTCTCTAATTTTTTCATTTAAGTTTCCCTTAAATTGAATAATAATTATTGTTCTATATATTCTTTATTTAGAATTTGTTCAATATCTCTAATATATCTTTCAGAATGCTTGTAGCCATTCTCTAAGGATTTTTTAAACCATTCTAGAGATACTTCTAAATCTTGAGGCAGATCACCATTGAAATACATAAGTCCAATGTTATGTTGTGACATTGCGCTACCTTGATTTGCAGCTTTTAAATACCAATCAAATGCTTTTCGAATATCTTTTTCAACATACTTTGCATTGTAATAGTAAGCGCCTACATTATGCTGTGCCATCATTACTCCATTCTCAGCTGCATGAAGATATAAATTAAATGCTAATTCATCATTTACTTCACAACCGCGACCGTATTCAAACATATTGGCTGCATTGAATGCCGATTCAACACATCCTTCTTTTAATGCCCTAACATACAAATTTAAAGCTTCTTTATATTCACCAGTATCCATATACATATCTGCTCTATATCTCTTAGCTTCTGTGCTTCCCATTTCTATAGCCCAAACGTAATACCCTGACGCTGTGAATCTACTTTTTTTCTGTGGATCAAAGTGATAAATTTTTCCTAAAAGAAAACAGGCATAAGCACTACCTTGTGCATGTGCTTTTTCTAGCAGCTCAATCGCTTTATCAATATCTTTTGCAATACCATCACCATACATATATTGATAACCAAGAATTGTTTGAGCTTCTACAAGATTTTGGTCTGCTGATTTTATAAACCAATTACTTGCTATTGAATGATTAGTTTCTACTTTTCTTCCGTAGTAATAAAAACAACCTATTAGATATTGTGCTCTAGAATCGCCATTATTTGCCTTAATGAGTAAATCATCATATGCATCATCAATAGGATTATGATTACCTTCCAAAGTATTATTTTCAAATAACTGACTTGTTAATACCTGCCCCATTTTTATATCGCCTTTATTTCAATCAATAAATCCTTAAGTCGCTTACCATCTTTTACTTCTTCTAATTGAATGCCTTTTTTTAGTAAATGTTTAATTGCTTGATAATCTGTCCTGCGAATAGCATTCCAAATATTGATTTGCGCAGCATTTTTTTCACGTTCAATTCTAGCTAGATGCGCTTCGTGTTGATTCTCCAATATTCCCTGATATTTGAGTTCTCTATTCTCTTTAAACTGTATTGCCTGATAAAGAAAATTGCATATAGGTCTTCCTTCAAATATTTTAACAAGGTCATATCCACTCCCAGTTTTAGATAATTTATAAAATAAAAAAATTAATATTTCTTTTCCATCCATGTGATCTATAAATTGATTTACATATTCATCGGTCATCTTTTTCATGCCTTCGATGATTTCCTCTTCGGTATATTTTGAAAGCAATTTCTTTAATGGTAATGAGCCGCATGTTGTGCAGTATCTTTGAGCACAAAACCTTCTCTTTTTAGCCCATCTTAAATCTAATAAAAATCTAAAAAGTTTTCTTGCTTCCACGCTTCTTAATAATTTCTTACTGCCTCAATGAGTATTTTGTGTATTTTTTCTTTAAGTGGTTTAGGTTCAATAACTTTTACATCTGAGCCATATTTCATAATGTCCATTATTAGCTCTGGATCTTGGCTGTATGGGAAAGATAATTGGTATGAACCATCTTCTAAAAATTCACCTTTTTGTTTTGGATGCCACTTCTCAGTTGATACCCATCTAGCTCTTTCCGGGGTAAATTTGAGTGTCACCCATTGGATATTAGAGCCAGAAAATATTCCATAACCTTCACTTAATGTTTCATCTAGTTTCTTGTCAGAAATATTTTCGGCTTTAGTTTCTAGCGTTTCTTTGCATTTGATGGAGTCCACGGAGAAACTTCTAATATCACCCTTTAAATGACACCACGCATCTAAATACCAATTACCTTTGTAATACACCAATCTTTGCGGTGATATTTCTCTGGTAGTTGTTTGATTTGTGCTTCTTGCATAGTAGTCAATGATCAATCTCTTTCGTTTTAATAGTGCTGAGCCTATAACTTGAAAATGGTCTAAATTAAACTGCCTATTACCTATAACTTCAACTTTTATTCTTTTATTAATGTCATCAACAGAATCCTCTTTGCTGCCAAGAATTCCTGACAATCTTGATAGCAAAGGTTTTATGTGAGGACCCAATAGCCCGCCTGAATCAATGCCTGCTAATAAGTGCTGCATTGTCATGAGCGCATGTATTTCCTCTGCGCTAAACCATAAGCCTGGTAGCTCATATTTCATACCTGGCCCTTGGTTCTCAAATCTATAAGTACCACTATCTCTGTCAAAAATGATAGGTGCATTTAGGTTATCTCTCATGTATTGCAAATCACGCTTGACCGTTGGTTTTGAAACTTCGAGTCGCAGTATCAAATCAGCCATCGTAATGCGCTGTTTGTTATTCAACATTTGATCGATTTTATATATACGTTCTCTATTACTCATAAAGCTTTCTTTCTTGATATTTGACAGTATCTAGGATCATAGGCTCATAGAATGAGCCTGCCAAATATTTTTTATGAATACCCTTTAAACCTAAATATAGTCTGAGTTATAAGGGGCTCAGTTTTTGATCCTTTGCTGTCTTAAGATGACTTAAAAATAAGGAGAAATTTATGAATTTTCATGAGGTTATTTTGATTGGGTGCTTATTTTTGGTGATTATGACGACTTAATTATGTTAAAAAATTTATCTCAAACAGCTATAGATTTAATTGATTACTGCTTATCTGACGGCAGAATTTGTCCAAAAAGAGAGTTTTGGGACCAGCTTTGTTGTATGTATAGAGGAGTAACACCAAGAATGAGAAGAAATAAAGATAGAAAAAGAATTCCAGTGCTAACGCCAGATTCACCATTTGCTGAAAAATTTCACAAGTCACTTAGGTTAAGAGTTTTTATCACTCATGCCGATAAGCACCAAGATATAGAAATGATTGATAAATTAATAAGATCATTAAGCAAAGATGATTGGCATTATTTTGGTGATTACAGGAAATTAATATGAGGAGATTACAGATTCTTTATTATGTGACGCATGTAAATATTTTGGATTTGTTAATTTATCTTATGCCAGTTGCGTCAATATTTTGTATTGCCATGGCACACTTAAAAATATTTAATTACGCACGCAAGATTAGTAGAACCCGAGAAACTAGAAAAGTTTATTGGGCATTAAGATATGTGGTGATTTTTAATTTAATAATGTTGTTTGTGATTTGTTTGAGATACTTTGATCTGCATGAGCCACCAGAAAAGAATTTAATTTTTAAGAAACCAAAATCTTTTAATGAAGCGATGTTTTAAATATGATCCCAGGCCTGCACAACCATAACCATCGCCAATGTATCTAATTCGCAATAGCGTAATAGAGAGTCTTTGATTCTTAATCTTGTTTCATTATCTAAATCTTCAAATTGCAATCTAGCGTATGCCATTGCCGCTGCGCAACCTTCAGCAATAATACTTACTTCTTCATCATCAAACTCCTCGACACCTGCTGGAAGTAAATCGTAAGCTAATATTTTAAGAATACGATATGGATCGTAATTATTAGATGATGGATCAAACCAAGCAAAGCCAGTATCAGATTTAAAATTGAAGCTAGGTATGCCATTTGGGGCTCCATAAATAGGATTGCTATAAGTGTCTCTTAAGAATGGGGAAGCTTTAAATAGGGCTGGCAGAACAACTTTCAGTGAGTTTCTTCCATTAGTATATTCATGAAAGAAACATTTGCTAGAAATAGCACAAAGATCAACCATATCTCTTTCGCCACCTTTGGTGATAATTCTGATAAATTCTATCAAATCTTCTTTGTCCTCCGGTGGCTCTGGATCTAAATTAAGCTCCTCGCGAATGCCATTAAGAATAGTATTCTCATGATGTGACCATCTAAAAATAGTGCCATTATCATTTGATAAAGCATTCATTAAAGCCCTAACGAATTTATAACTAGGGAATTCTCCAGGCTCAACACATATAAATTCATTTGCGTGTTTAACATTTCCATCTGCATCAAGAGTGTGATGAGAAAATTGAAAGCCTATAGATTGATAAGGCCTCATATCTTTATAAAATGGAAGGGCAGTTTTGGTGGTCTCAAAATCAATTAAATGATATGGATAATTCCATTTAGATTTTTGAAGTAAATAAAATGGTTTATCAAAGTAGAAGCCACCTTGATCATATTCTTTTGGAATCCCATCTACTTGAAGCCATTGTCTTTGAGTAGCTGAAAGACCTTCAACACCTGGGTCTTCATTAAATTCCTTAAAATCATCCCGGGTAAGTTGTTTTATTTTATATTTTTGATTTTCAATATATTCATCCTTGCGTCTTGAGTTATATAAATCTAAAACAAGTGGCTCATTAAAATCTTTATCGGTCCAATTGAGTGTTTCTTTCCAGCATTCATGAAAGCCGCTTTTTAGCTCACCACCAACTTCCGATTTAAATTCACAAGTCTTGCAGTGTTTACCTAATGCTGCTGGAATTTTTATATCTTTTGCGTAAGCATCTGCCCATTTATTTGCTGCATTTGAAAATACATCTTGATTGCCAGGATATAAAAGTGGCCCGTTAATTATTCTACTAACAAGAGTATCAACAGCAACTTTAGCTAAAATAACTTGAGCTTCTTTATATATATCAACATCACTAGGTATTCTTAGAATAACTTTATTGTCCTGGGTGATCTTGAACATTTGATTTAGCCCATCGATTTCTGCATTCTTGGCTTTGTTAGGCATCACTAAAAAAGATGAAATTTCTGATTTTGGGAAGGCTTGTTGTAGCACCCAAGTTTGAAATGTTATGTCTTGAAGGTAGCTTAAGTATTCAGATTTAATACCTCCACGCGCACCTTCCATATCTGGAAGAAGAGAATTGTATGATTTAGCTTTCGCCTCAAATATTTTGAGTTGATTACCTTTTTTTTCTAAAATATCAACTCGGATGAAGAAATTATTAAATTTAATCGCAGCTTCATAAATAACAACATTATCTTTTTTTAATAGCTCTTCCGTTAGTCTGATAGAAGTTTCATGGCTTTTATCTAGTATTTCAACGCCATCTTTGAAAAGAAATTTAGCCAGAGCACCAACCTGATAGCCTCCTTGTGCTAGAGAGGCAAGAAAAGAATCTTCATTATTTAAATTCTTGTATTCTGTCTTTCCCACATAGAAAAGTTTAGTCGGACAATCGATTGCAGAAATAAATCGTGATTTTGTTAAATATCTAGAATTCATTGAAAATTTATCATTTGGCTTAATTATTTTTTTGTTTGCAGTCTCTAATATATCTAAATATGAACTACGCCTATTATGTTATAAAATGTAATACAACAAATAATTTATAAAAAAAGTCTTATTAGAGTATAAAAGAAAAAATGCGATTTATTGATTTGTTTTCGGGTATTGGGGGCTTCAGAATTGCTCTAACAGAGATTGGTTTGGAATGTGCATTTTCCTCAGAAATAAACCAAGCAGCTAGAAAAGTATATGAAAGAAATTTTGGCCACAAGCCTCATGGAGATATCACAAAAATTAACCCATCTGAAATTCCTGATTTTGATATTTTGACTGCTGGTTTTCCATGTCAGCCTTTCAGCCTAAATGGAAAAAAAGAAGGTTTTAAAGACCTAACAAGAGGCACATTGTTTTTTAATATAGCTGAAATTTTAAGTATAAAAAAACCAGAAATTTTATTCTTGGAAAATGTTAAGGGGATAGTTACTCATGAGGGTGGAAAAACTCAACAGACTATTTTAAATACACTGAAAAATTTAGGATATTTCCCGCATACCGCTGTATTGAATACTTATGATTTTGGAATACCTCAACATAGGGAGCGATGGTACTGTGTTGGGTTTCGTCAAGATATAGAGTTTGAGTTTCCGAAAGGAAATCAAAAGGGTAGTAAGCTCGCTGATATTATGGATGCAGACCATAACGATCCAAGATTATCTTTGTCTAAAGAAGAATTGGACAGGATAGATTTTCATTTTAAAAATCATAATTTAAATCCACGAGTTAAACATGATAATTCACATTGTAATCCTCTGTCTAAAGCCGGTATTTATGGTATCTATTCATATTTAAAGCCTGATAATAGTCTTAGGTTCCATATGGGTGACCCAGCTAAAAGTCAAATACAAGATGACTACTATGTTTCATTAGAAGGAGTCTCGCCAACCTTAATCGCTACACGTGCGCCTAAAGTATGGGATTTAAGAAGACATTTGTCAGTTGATGAATGTAAAAGACTACAAGCTTTCCCTGAGAGTTACGATTTTTCTGATGTATCTATAAAAGTAGCCAAGAAACAGCTAGGTAATGCTGTTACTGTCAAAGTAATAAATGAAATAGGAAAAAATATTCTTAAATATCATAAAGAGAGCAAGCCTAAGAAAGTTGTTAAAGATCAAGAACAGTTAGTCTTGATTTAAATTTCACGAAGATATCGATAAACTTCTTTAGCTAACTTTTCATTTCTTTTAACTAGATGATCGTTCATATTTATTGAGAAAAGAAATAGTTTTAGTCCGCGAGGGCTATCAAACATGAGCTCTATAGGTTCATTTTCATCTGATGACGGAAAAACAAGTCCGCCAACTTTTGCATTCACTTGATTACAGTAAAAAATAAGTTGGTACAAATCACTGGTTGAAACAACTGAGTCTAAATTGCTTGATTCCGTGGGTTCGAACGATTTGTTCTTAACATCAATTACAGCATCAGCTGTGTTATTTCTTGCATTGTAATTAACTAAGATATCCGGTGAAAATTCTTTCTTTCCTGATTGTATTGAGCTTTTCATATACATAAATGCTTTTGGATTTTCCCATTTAAGTATATTTTCATCTAAGTTTTGGCTTAAAGCCTTTCGAACGTAAGATTCAAATAGCGAGTTTGTATTTTCCAAATACGCTAGCCATTCAATTTCGCCATTTGTATATTCTAAGTCTAGATCGAATAATATTTTTATACTCAGATCAATAGCATTCAGATACCATGGGTTGGAGCTATTACATCTTTCTAGAATGTCTTGTGCTTCAGCTCTAAGGAAAGTGCTATCTGATACTAGGTTTAAATCTCTTAATATCTGATATTTTTCTAAATTTATATTGTATTTGTCTATAAAACATAATTTAGTTAATGCTGCTTTAATTAGTTGGTTAGGTTTAGTATCCACTGTGAAGTCATTGTTAATTACAGGCAAACCTCTGTAAGGTAATGTTTGGGCTCTAAAATCTATAAAATTTATCTCTCCGACTAATTGGTGACTGTATTCTTCGATTAATTTATAATCGCCAGTTAGTCCGAATTGAATTAATTTTTTACAAACTTCACAGAAGCTACTAGATAAATTTTTAAAATTAAAAGTTTGGTCACCA
>Ga0007852_1000075_pt1 | contig 31782 bp, 30 predicted proteins | sample CryBogCBH28Sep08_FD_71227 | JGI IMG/M metagenome (GOLD analysis project Ga0007852, IMG submission 71227) | Freshwater microbial communities from Crystal Bog, Wisconsin, USA - CBH28Sep08 | ecosystem: Environmental > Aquatic > Freshwater > Lake | place: Crystal Bog, Wisconsin, USA | collected...
GAAATACATTAATATCTTTTTCTATAGTTATAAGCACATCTAGAGTTTCATGCGTGGCTAACCATAATGCAATTTCATTATTTTGAAGTCGAGTTTGTAATGCCTCACGATTTTTTAAGTAGACACTTAGTGGCAAAATAATTTTGCCACTTTGCGGAATCACAGTTTCGTTAATTTGTAATTCTGAAGGTAGTGATTCACCTGTTAATTTAAATAACACTACTTTACCTGCTTGTTTTTTTACTTCTTCATTGCCACTTGGAAGTGCAACAAACGTCCATTCGTCATCAACGATGCTTTGATTAAGTATGAGTTGTGAATTAAGCATAGACATGCTCCTTAAATGGATTCACACCTAAGCGTCTTACCGTATCGATGAATCTTTCTTCAGGATTGCGATGTTTGATATAAACATCGATAAGTTTTTTAACAACCCCTGGCATTTCTTCTGCAGCGAAAGAAGGTCCTATGACAGTCCCTAAACTCGGGTCATTTCCTTGTTTGCCACCAATGGTCACCTGATACCATTCTGATCCATCTTTATCGACTCCCAATACGCCAATATGACCAATATGATGATGACCGCATGCATTCATACATCCAGAAATATTAAGTTCTAATTCTCCAATATCATGGAGATAATCTAGATTATCGAAAGCTTCTTGAATAGAAGTTGCAATTGGAATACTTTTTGCATTCGCAAGTGAACAAAAGTCGCCACCAGGGCAACAGATGATATCTGTTAAAAGGCCAATATTAGGTGTGGCTAATTGATGCGCTTTTGCTTTTTCCCATATGTTAAAAATATCTTTTAGTTTTACATCGGCCAGGATGAGATTTTGTTCATGGGATACACGAAGCTCCCCAAAGCTATAGAGCTCAGCTAAATCAGCCACAATTCTCATTTGCGCTGAATTTGCATCGCCTGGCGCCAGACCATGAGGCTTAAGAGACAGTGTAATCGCACGATAACCTTTTTGTTTGTGCGGATGAACAGATCGCTTCACCCAAGATGCAAAAGCTTTATTGTTTTTAATAGCCTCATCATAAGTATCATCTTGATCGCTTACGTTCTCATAAGGCATGCTAGTAAAAAATTTAGCAACACGTTTTAATTCATTTTCATTAATTGTGTTTGGTGAATTTTTTAAATGGCTCCATTCTGCCTCGACTTGTTTTTTAAATTCTTCAATACCTAAAGCCTTTACTAAAATTTTAATACGCGCTTTATAGATGTTGTCGCGGCGACCATGAAGGTTGTAAACGCGAATGATAGCTTCGCAATAAGTGAGCACATGCTCCCATTCTAGATGTTCGCGAATAATAGATCCAAGAATTGGTGTTCTTCCTAATCCACCACCCACCCAAACGCGAATGGCCATCTTTTGTTCTTTGTCATAATAAAACTCAAGACCAATATCATGTGCTTGAACAATCGCACGATCTTGTTTGCTACCTGAGACTGCAATTTTAAATTTACGAGGTAGTAGTGAAAATTCAGGATGAAAAGTACTCCATTGTCTTAAGATTTCTGCAATAGCTCTTGGGTCAATAATTTCGTCAGGAGCCACGCCTGCAAATTGGTCGGTCGTAATATTACGAATACAATTTCCAGAAGTTTGAATTGCGTGCATTTCAACTTTAGAAAGCTCTTCTAAAATATCGGGCGTCTCTTCTAATTTAGGCCAGTTAAGTTGTAGATTTTGTCTCGTACTAAAATGACCATAGCCACGGTCAAATCGATCTGAAATATCAGCTAACTTGCGTAATTGTTTTGAAGATAAGAGACCATAAGGGATCGCAATGCGAAGCATAGGTGCATGACGTTGAATATAAAGACCGTTTTGTAAGCGAAGTGGTCTAAATTCATCGTCGGTAAGCTTGCCACTTAAATAACGTAAAGTTTGATCACGGAATTGTGCAACACGTTCGTTGACAATGGTTTGATCGATATTATCGTACTGATACATAGATTCTTTTTTTAACGCTTAATGAAAAATAAGTTTTTGACCAACATAAATTAAGATTAAAGCCAAAACATAGCGAACAGATTGTTCACTGACTTTAGAGCTTAAATGGCTGCCAATATAAATGCCTGGAATTGAGCCGATTAAAAGCACGCTTAAGAGAGAATAATCAACAGTACCTAAGCTTGCATGACCAAGACCTGCAACAAGCGTTAATGGTACCGCATGCGCAATATCGGTTCCAACAATTTTTGTGATACCTATCTTAGGATAGATAAGTAGCAAAGCTGTAACACCAAGCGCTCCGGCACCTACTGAAGTCAGTGTCACTAGCCCACCTAGAACAAGACCAAGAAAGATTGTCACAAGAGCGATTGAAGTATCTGATTTAAAAAGCTCAATTTTTGATTTTTCAATTAAAAAAGGCCTAAAGATCACAGCAATCGATGTAAGTAATAATGCAATACCGAGATAGAACTTAATGATATCAACTGCGCCTGTGGAAGCTACATCAATTTGTCTTAAATAATAAGTGGTAAAAATAGAAGCAGGGATACTACCAAGCATCAGCCTTTGCACAATTTTCCAATCGATATTACCTAATTTTCCGTGAGCAAATATACCCACAGATTTAGTAACTGAGGCATAAAGAAGGTCGGTACCTACAGCAAGTGCTGGTTTGATATGAAAAAATAAGACGAGAATAGGCGTCATGAGTGATCCGCCGCCTACACCTGTTAAGCCCACAAGTAGACCTACTAAAAATCCCGAAAATATAAAACCAATATCCATACAACCCTATAAAAATTTAACTTTTTAGTGCTAAAGTGGACGTCAATATAGCAAATTTTGATATTATAAATTAATAATATAATATTCTATCATTATACCTTTTGGTTATATTGGAATAAGACATGAAACTCCAGCAATTACGTTGTATCCATGAAGTTGTCAAAAATGGCTTTAGCATCTCTAAAGCTGCAGAAGCGCTTCATACTTCGCAGCCGGGCGTCAGTAAACAAATCCAATTGCTAGAAGAAGAAGTAGGCCTCCATATTTTCTTAAGACATGGAAAACGTCTCGTAGGACTGACTGAGCCAGGACAGCATGTTTATAAACGCATTTGTGAAGTGATACGAGAAATTAAAAGCATCAAACAAGTTAGTGACGAATTTAGTCATTCGAATGCTGGTGAATTGACGATTGCAACAACCCACACACAAGCACGTTATAAATTACCAAGTGTGGTTCAGACATTTATGACTAAATATTCAGAAGTAAAGCTTAATATTCATCAAGGAAATCCAACGCAAGTGACCGATCAAGTGGTTAAAGGTGAGGCTGATATAGGGATCGCTACCGAATCAATCAGTCAAAATGAAAAGTTATTTTGTATACCTTGCTATACATGGAATCGTTGTTTGGTTATGCCAGCAAAGCATCCATTAGCTAAAGAAAAATCTATTTCACTTGCAAAGCTTGCCACTTATCCGATTATTACTTATGACTATGCATTTACTGGAAGTACGATTGTTTCAAAAGTTTTTCATGATGCAGGCCTTACACCTAATATTGTATTAACTGCAATCGATGCCGATGTGATTAAAACTTATGTGAATTTAGGGTTGGGTATAGGCCTTATTGCGCAAATGGCTTACGATCTTAAAAGAGACCATGGGCTTGTAAGTGTGGACGTGAGTCATTTGTTCCCTACAAGCACAACTTATCTTGGTATTAGGCGTGACGTTTTCTTAAGAGGTTTTATGTATGACTTTATTGAAATGTTTACACCTCAATTTACAAAACAAACTATTAAGAAAATGATGTTAGAACAAGAAAATATTTAACTCTTAAAAATTACATGAAATCTGATTTAGACATTAATCAAGCAGCACAATTAAAATCTATCGATGAGATTGTCAAATCACTTCATATCAAAACAGATGATCTGGATTTTTATGGCGCATTTCAAGCTAAATTAAAAGCTTCTTTTACAAATCAACTAAAAGAAAATAAAGCATCTAAATTAATTTTAGTCACAGCGATGAGTCCTACTCCCGCAGGTGAAGGTAAAACAACGACCACAATTGGATTAGCTGACGCACTTTTATCAATAGGAAAAAAATCAACTGTTTGTATTCGCGAACCTTCTTTAGGGCCTGTTTTTGGTATGAAGGGCGGTGCAACAGGTGGCGGTTATGCTCAAGTGGCACCTATGGATAAAATTAATTTACATTTTACAGGTGATTTTCATGCCATTACATCTGCTAATAATCTTTTAGCTGCATTAATTGATAATCATATTCATCACGGAAATGAATTGAATATAGATATTGATCAAATTTCATTTAGACGATGTCTCGATATGAATGATCGTGCCTTACGCAATATTGAGTTAAAGCTTGACCATCATCATCGAAATACAGGTTTTGATATAACAGTTGCAAGTGAAGTAATGGCGATTTTTTGCCTAGCAGAATCATTAGATGATCTTCAATATCGATTAGGTGAGATTGAAGTTGCAAAAAGAAAAGATACAACTTCTATTTACGCTAAAGATTTAAAAGCAGAAGGCGCTATGACAGCATTATTGAAAGATGCATTTCAGCCTAACGTTGTTCAAACGCTGAATGGAACCCCAGCTTTTATTCACGGAGGGCCATTTGCCAATATTGCTCACGGATGTAATTCAGTGGTTGCGACAAAAACAGCATTAAAGTTAGCTGATTATGTGGTCACAGAAGCTGGCTTTGGTGCTGATTTAGGTGCTGAAAAATTTATTGATATCAAATGTAGACAATCTGGCATTAAGCCTGACATTATTGTTTTAGTTGCCACCATTCGTGCGCTTAAATTTCATGGCAGCTTAAGCGTTACTGAATTAAATCAGGAGAACTTAAAAGCACTTGAAGTCGGATTTAGTAACCTAAAACGCCATATTGAAAACTGCTCTAATCACTTTGGCATAGAAGTGATTGTTGCAATCAATCAATTTAATTCTGATACAGAGAAAGAAATAACATGGCTTCAAAATGCGATAGATAAAATGGGATTTAAATCTGTTCTATGCTCACATTGGGCGGATGGCGCCAAAGGCGCTCAAAATCTAGCTAAAGTTGTTTTAGAAGCTTTGAATAAACCTCAAACATTTAAATTTTTATATGAAGACAATCTAAGTCTAAAAGAAAAAATTACGACTATTGCTTTGAAAATATATCGTGCAACAGATATACAGTTTTCTGATAGCGCTTTAAATAAGCTTGAATCACTTGAAAAAAATTATGGCAATTTACCAGTGTGTATTGCTAAAACACCTTATTCATTTTCGAGCGACCCTAAGGCACAAGGTGCTCCTGATAATCACACGCTTATGATAAGAGAATTAAGATTAGCAAGAGGTGCTGGTTTTGTAGTAGCAATCTGTGGCGACCTCATGACAATGCCGGGATTACCTAAGATTCCTGCAAGTGAAAAAATACGATTAACTTCCAAAGGCCTTCTCCAAGGGTTAAATTGAGAGAATGAATTGTTTTAAGAGTATTTCAATCCAAGAACAAACGATTCAAAAATCTAGATTTATTGGTTATACATTCATAGGGGAAACAAAGCAGGATATATTGCGCGTATTGCAATCAATTGCGAAAGAACACTCTCATGCAAGTCATTTAGCTTTTGCTTACCAATTAAAATCTGAACACGGGTTTGAGCCTTATTATTCAGATGCAGGGGAGCCTTCAGGCACTGCAGGAAAACCACTGCTGCAATTGATTGATGCTCATCAAATTGTAGGAGGAGGTATCGGTGTTATTCGATATTATGGAGGTGTAAATTTAGGTACCGGAGGTCTTACAAGAGCCTATGGCGGTACTGGAAAGCTTGCTTTAACGCATTCTGTAATTGAACCTTATATTGAATACATTAAATTAAAATTAATTATTAATTACAATGAGTTAGATAGTTATGTTCATATTATACATTCAATGAATGGCAGCGTTTTAGATAAAATTTTTGATGAAAAAGTGAGTCTTTTGATAAAACTTCCTCAAGAAAATTTTGATAAATTAAAAGCGCGTTTCCCCATGATCGAAATCAATCATTCGCTATAATCAAGCTATGCTTAATTTGATTCTTATCCTTCTTATTGTGTTGTGTTCTTTAGCTGCCTATTTTTTATGGCGTTTCCAAAATCAATCTCCTGAGGCAAGCATGATAAAAACGCTTGAAGAAAAACATCGGGAAATGATTATTAGCTTAAATGATAGCATCAATAAATTAACAGACCGTCTCAATTTAGCCCTTTCAAAAGAGGGTGAAATACAAGGAAAAATTATTCATGACACTATGGATAGCGCTACCAATCAATTAAAAAATCTACTTAATATGAGACTTCAAGACATTGATAGTAAAGTAAAAGAAAGTCTAGAAGAAGGATTCAAAAAAACAAATGATACATTTGATCGTGTGATGAAACAGCTTTCTACTATAGATGAAGCACAGAAAAAAATAGATGGACTCACTACAAATATTGTGAGCTTTCAAGAATTGTTGGGAGATAAAAAATCTAGAGGTGCGTTTGGCGAGGTCCAGCTTGAAAGTCTTGTGCGTAATGCCCTGCCACCTGATGCATTTTCAATGCAACATACATTATCTAATGGTAACCGAGCAGATTGCGTTTTATTTTTACCTGAGCCAACGGGTAGTGTTGCAATTGATTCTAAATTTCCATTGGAAAGCTATAGAAAAATGTTGGACTCTAGCTTGCCGCCCGATGAAATTAAAAATGCGCAAAAACAATTTAAGCTTGATATCAAAAAACATATTCATGATATTGCGAGTAAATATATTATTTCCAATGAAACTTCCGATGGTGCAGTTATGTTTATTCCCGCTGAAGCAGTGTTTGCAGAAATTCATGCTTACCATTCTGACTTGATCGAAGAGGCGATGAGCCAAAGAGTATGGCTTGTATCTCCAACGACACTGATGGCAGTTCTCAATACAGCGCGTGCAGTTTTGAAGGATGTTGAAACAAGAAAGCAAGTCCATATTATTAAAGCGGAGCTTGGTAGACTCGGACAAGAATTTGAGCGATTTGATGTGCGTATGAAGAAATTAGCTGACAATATTAGGCAAGCCCATGAGCATGCTCAAGACGTTCATGTGACAAGTCAAAAAATATCAAGACGATTCTCTCAAATTGAGCGCGTTGAATTAAAAGATGACCCAAATGCTTTATTAGAATTCGAAGAAGAAGTATACGTAAAGCACCAAGAACAAAATGAGGGTTAAACTTCTTTATTTTGCTAAAGTTAAGGAATTAGTAGGTTTAGATAATGAAATAATTGACCTTCCTTCCAGCGTCATTAATTTCGACGAACTTAAGCATTATTTAATTTCAAGAGGCGGGCCTTGGTCAGAGATATTTTTACCTCAAAATGCAACGAGATGTGCTTTAAATCAAAATCTAATGCATTCTAATTTCATTATCGAAGCAGGATCGGAAATCGCTTTTTTTCCTCCTATTACAGGTGGGTAAATGTCAATTAAAGTTCAATCTGAGAGTTTTGATTTAAACCATATTCTTCTTGAAATGAAAAAAGATAATGCTGCAATAGGGGCAGCAGTTTCATTTACAGGCTTTGTTAGGGAGCTTATAAAAGTTCCTCAATCCGAGCAATTAACATCTTTATACCTAGAACATTATCCAGGCATGACTGAAAAGTCTCTTTTTGAAATCGAAAATAAAGCGCGTGAAAAGTGGCATCTTGAAGATGTATTTATTGTGCATAGGGTTGGCGAGCTAAAATTAAACGATCCAATCGTAGGTGTAATAGTTTTAAGTGCTCATCGGAAAGATGCTTTTGATGCTTGCGCTTTCATTATGGATTATCTAAAAACAGAAGCCCCTTTTTGGAAAAAAGAAATCACAAAAGAAAATTCTAGATGGGTTGAAGCAAAAGAAAGTGATGACCACATGAGGCTTCGTTGGAATAATTAATTTATAATGGATTTTGAAAATATCTTAAGCCGCTCATGACCACTTTAATTATTTCATTTCTAGCATCACTCATTTTTTCTTTATTCGTATTGAGATACGCCCATTTACATGGACATATGTCTTTTGATCATGATAAAAAGGGTGTGCAAAAATTTCATTCATTTGACACCCCAAGAATTGGTGGATTACCGATTTTTATTGGGATACTTTTTTCTGTCGCCATTCAATTCATTCAAGATATATCTTTTGCAAATATTGGCTTTATCCTGATCTTATCTTCTTTGCCGATATTTACCTTAGGTCTTTTGGAAGATCTTACAAAAAAAATTGACGCATCTTATAGGTTATTAGCTGCATTTCTTTCAGCTTTTTTAGCTTGTTATTTTTTGAACACTTGGATCACAAATATTCAATTTATGAATATAGATCTGCTATTAAAAATTGCCCCCATTTCAATCGTTTTTACATGTTTTTCAGTAGCAGGAGTTACGCATAGCATAAATTTAATAGATGGTTTTCATGGCATAGCCAGTATGATTGGTATATTCATACTCTCAGCCATTGTTTATGTTGCTTTCAAAGTTTCTGATACGACTATCGTAATATTAGGTATTTCAGTAATTGGAGCTATCTTAGGTTTTTTTGTTTTAAATTATCCTAAAGGACTCATTTTTTTAGGCGATTCTGGAGCTTACCTTATTGGATTTTGGATTTCTCTATTATCTTTGCTTTTGGTAAATAGACATGAAGAGGTTTCTGATTGGTTTCCTTTGTTGTTATGTTTTTATCCTATTTTTGAAACTTTTTTTACAATATTTCGTAGGTATTTTATAAAAAGAATGAGTCCAGGTTTACCAGATTCATTTCATTTACATCAATTAATCTTCAAAAGAGTATTGCGATGGATTGCGATTGATAATGATGAAAGAAATAAAAAAAATTCAATGACAGCGCCTTACCTTTGGATTTTGTCTTTATTTTCTATCATTCCAGCTATTCTTTTTTGGCGATACCATCAAATCCTTAAGATATTCACATTCATTTTTTCTTTATGCTATCTCTGGCTTTATGTGAGTATCGTTCGCTTTAAAACACCAAAATTTATGATAAAGAGGAAGTGAGATTATGATTAAAAAAGCTGTCTTTCCAGTTGCAGGGTTGGGCACTAGATTTTTGCCAGCAACTAAAGCCAATCCTAAAGAAATGCTTCCTATTGTTGATAAACCTCTAATTCAATACGCTGTTGAAGAAGCTGTTAAGTCCGGTATTACTGAATTAATTTTTGTGACAGGAAGAAATAAACGTTCTATCGAAGATCATTTTGATAAAAATATCGAGCTAGAAGCAAGTTTAAATAACTCACACAAAACTGAATTATTAAAATTAATAAACTCTATCATTCCACCAAATGTTTCATGTATTTATATTAGGCAGTCTGAACCGCTTGGTCTAGGACATGCTGTGCTTCAAGCTAAACCAGTATTAAATAATGAGCCATTTGCAGTCATATTAGCTGACGACCTTACAGATAGTGTCGAACCAGTTTTGGCACAATTAATTCATCAATTTACTAAAAAAAGTGCCTCTGTAATTGCTATCGAAAATATTCCAAAAGAAAAAACCTTTCAATACGGTATCGTTGATGGTAAATCTGTAGACAATAAATTGATTCAAATTAATACAATTATCGAAAAACCGAAGCCTGAAGATGCACCTTCAACAATGGGCGTTATAGGCAGATATATTTTTTCCCCACTTATTATTGATCTTTTAGAGAAAGTTAAGCCTGGGAAGTCTGGCGAAATTCAGCTCACGGATGCTATTCAGCTTCTTTTGAATCATGAGTCTGTGTATGCATATAACTTCGAAGGTATTAGATACGATTGTGGTGATAAATTGGGCTTTATGAAGGCGAATATTGAGTTTTCTAAAAAACATCCTGAAATAGGTTCTGATTTTGTTCAATATCTAAAATCTTTATCTTAAGTAATTTATGGAGTCTTTTCAGTCCGTTTTAAAAGCATCATTAATTCTTTATTCTAATCAAGAAATTCATAGCGCCATAAAAAATATAGCTGAAGATATTAATCAAGATATTCATGACGAAAACCTCTATGTTTTAACTGTAATGAATGGAGGATTCTTTTTTTCGTCTCATTTAACACCACTTTTAAAACATAATATTTATCATGATTACATTCACGCCAGCCGTTACGGGAAAGAAACTCAAGGTAGCAAAGTTCATTGGGTAAGGGAGCCTGATGAAGCAATCAAAGGTCATAATGTATTAATTATTGATGACATTCTCGATGAGGGAGTGACGCTTCTGGAAATTATTTCTAAATGCAAAAAAATTGGTGCAAAAAATGTTTTTTATGCAGTTCTTTTTAATAAATTGATTGATAAAAAGAAAGATATTTTACCTAATCATCATTCATTAAATGTACCTAACAAATTTGTTTTTGGTTTTGGTCTCGATTATAAAGGCTTTGGAAGGAGCCTCCTTGATTTACATGTTATAAATTAGTGATGAAAATCATTCAATCACATTATTTAATGGCACAATGCTGCAATGACTAAGCCGAAAAAAAAATCTTTACGCTTAAACGACCCGCAAAAAGATCGTGAAGCTATGTTTTATGATAAACCTCTACCGAGTAGAGAGTTAATTCTCAGCGTTATGACAGAGCAAGGTGTTCCACTGTCCATTGATCAACTTACAAATTTACTTGATATTGATGAGTCCGAGATTGAAGCCTTTAATAAGCGCATTAGGGCTATGGAGCGTCAAGGACAAATTATGCGAAATCGAAAAAATGATTTTTGCATATCGGAAAAATTAAATTTGATCCCAGGGCGCATTCAAGGTCACCCGGATGGATTTGGATTTCTGATTCCAGATCAGGGCGGCGATGACATTTTCTTATCTTCAAGAGAAATGATGCAAGTCCTTCATAATGACCGTGTCATGGTTCAAACCATAGGCCTAGACAGAAAAGGTCGTCCTGAAGGTAAAGTCATTGAGATTCTCGAAAGAAAAAATGAGACTTTAGTGGGTAGAGTCATTCAAGGACAAGGTGTAACAATTGTTGCTGCTGAGGATAAGCGCATTAACCAAGATTTTCTTATTCCATATCATCTAGATATGGGAGCCAAACCCGGCCAAATTGTTGTCATTGAAATTACTGCTCAACCATCATTTAAATCGAGACCGATGGGTAAAGTAATTCAGATTCTTGGCAATTATGCAGATAGCGGCATGGAAATTGAAATTGCTTTAAGAAAGCATCAACTTCCTTATAATTTTTCCGAAGAAACCATCCGCATTGCCGAATCTTTCTCTAAAAAAGTTTCAGAAAAAGATTTTAAAGGAAGAATTGATTTGCGCGATTTACCACTCATCACTATTGATGGAGAAACAGCAAGAGATTTTGATGACGCTGTTTATGCTGAAAGTATTGGTAAAAATTGGCGCTTAGTTGTGGCTATTGCTGATGTAAGTTATTACGTACAGCCCAATAATATTTTAGATAAAGAAGCTTTTGATAGAGGCAACTCAGTATATTTCCCAAGACGCGTAATTCCAATGCTACCAGAAGCTTTGTCGAACGGTCTTTGCTCACTCAATCCTCAGGTAGATCGATTGTGCATGATATGTGACATGGTAATTGATCATAATGGAAAAGTGACATCCTACAAATTTTACCCTTCAGTAATGGAATCAAAAGCACGCATGACTTATACAGATGTCAGCATTTTATTAAATGAGACATCTCCGGAATTAATAGAAAAATATAAAGCAATTATTCCACATATTAAAAATCTTGAATGTGTATATAAAATACTCACAAAGCAAAGGCATGCGCGCGGTGCGATTGAATTTGATTCATCGGAAACAATCATGATTTTTAATGGCCAGGGAAAAATTGATCGTATCGAACCTGTCATTCGAAATGAAGCGCATCGAATTATTGAAGAATGCATGCTTGCAGCAAACGTATGTGCAGCTAATTTTTTAATTGAACATAAGCACCCGGCGTTATATAGAATTCACGAAGGACCTACGGAAGAAAGACTTGAAAATTTACGTATATTCTTAGCTGAATTTGGATTTATGTTGAGTGGGGGAGATAAGCCAAGCATTAAGGATTATGCAACGGTCATCGAAAAAATAAAGGGTAGACCCGATGAGCATTTACTACAAACGGTTTTACTAAGATCTATGCAACAAGCTGTCTATAGCCCTGACAATATTGGTCACTTTGGTTTAGCTTATGAAGCATATGCACACTTTACTTCTCCAATACGTCGATATCCTGATCTTTTAATTCATCGTGCAATTAAAGCCACATTAGAAAATAAAAAAATGCCTGCGACTAATTGGAATATATTAGGGCAGCATTGTTCTATGACTGAAAGAAGAGCTGATGATGCAACACGCGATGTATCTTCATGGCTTAAATGCTATTACATGCAAGATAAAATTGGTGAGATTTATGAAGGTACCGTCGCAGGCGTTACAAGTTTTGGTTTGTTTGTTTCGATCGATGGTATTTATATTGAAGGTTTATTACATGTTACAGAGTTAGGTAACGATTATTTTACTTATGACAAAGCAAGGCATGCCATGGTGGGTGAAAGATCTCAAGCGATTTATCGTTTAGGAGATCGATTGAAAGTTAAATTAGTTCGGGTTGATCTAGAGCTTAGTAAAATTGATTTTAGTCTTGAGAGTCATCAGGAAACTCAAAAATCTCCGTTAAGGGATATAAAGCCAAAAAAATTCTTTAAAGAGAAATCGGCAAATAAAAAGAAATCACATACAACAAAACATAAAAGCGCATCTAAATCATCGAGATCACTTAAAAGTAAAAAGAAAATAAGAGCAAAATAATATGTCTCAAAGTCAGATCATTTTTGGATTTCATCCAATTATCAGCCGCCTACGGCAGTCTTCACATAGTATCGATGAAATCATAATTGATAAAGATCGAAATGATCCTAGAAGCAAAGAAATTATTAATCTTGCTAAAGAATATAATATACGTGTCTTGGCTGTTGACAGGTTTAGATTGGATGGTTTAGCTTCAAATAAGAATCATCAAGGTGTTATTGCGATAGTTAAACAAATTAAAATTCCTTTTTTAACGATTGAAGATATTTTAGAGGGCGATTTAACTGAGCCAGTTTTTTTTCTTATTTTAGATGGCGTTGAAGATCCGCATAATTTAGGTGCCTGTCTTCGTGTTGCAGATTGTATGGGTGTAGATGCTGTAATTGTTCCTAAAGATAGAGCGGTAGGACTTAATGCGACAGTTCGTAAAGTTGCTTCTGGCGCTGCAGAATCTGTTCCTTTAATTGTTGTAACAAATCTAGCTAGAACAATTCGAGCGCTTAAAGAAGCAAATGTTCTTATTATTGGAACTGCTGAGGATGGCGAACATTCTTTGTATGATTCTGATCTTAAAGGCCCTATAGCAATTGTTTTAGGCTCTGAAGGAGACGGCCTTAGAAGGCTCACAAAAGAAGTCTGTGATAGCTTAATCAAGATACCAATGCTGGGGGTAGTTGAAAGCTTAAATGTAAGTGTTGCGGCCGGTATTTGTTTATCTGAAGTGCGCCGTCAGAGAGCTAATCTTTAATACCAAGAGTTTTGTGTGATGAGAGTCTAATTTTTTCAAGCAATCTTCTGTTTGTGATTAGATCTTGGCCATATGATGGAATCATTTCTTTCATTTTATTTTTAAATCTACTTTCTAAAAGTCTTTCAGAAAAGCATTGCTCTATAACTTTAATCATTGAGTCTACAGCGACAGATGCGCCTGGAGAAGCCCCAAGAAGAGCGGCTAATTTCTTATTTTTGGAGACGAGTACTTCAGTTCCAAATTCTAGTTGTCCGGTGATTGGTGAATCAGGTTTAATAATTTGCACTCGTTGACCTGCTATTTTAATTGACCAATCTTTTTCTTTTGCTTCTGGATAAAAGTTTTTTAATAAATCCATCCGACTATGTTTTGACTGAAAAGACTCTCGAATTAAATAATTAAATAATTTCCAGTTATGTACCAAGACATAAATCATCGGGAAAAAATTCTTAAGTTTTAAAGATTTGATTAAATCTAAATAAGAACCCGTTTTTAAAAATTTAAATGTGAATCCTGCGTATGGTCCAAATAATAATGTTTTCTTTCCGTTAATAATTCTAAGATCAAGGTGAGGGACTGACATCGGAGGTGAACCTTCAGGAGCCATTCCATATACTTTTGCATTATGTTGTCCGACAATTTTTTTATTTGAGCAAACTAGCCATTGACCACTCACAGGAAATCCAGCATATCCTTTTTGTTCGCGAATGCCACTTTTTTGAAGCAATCGAATTGCATTGCCACCGGCGCCAATAAAAATAAATTTCGCAAAAGTTTTTTTTATGTTACCAGAAATATTATTTCTGACAGACACTTCCCATAAATTGTCTTTAACTTCTTTGATAGTTAAAATTTCCTGACTAAGATGAATCTGGAAATCTTTTTTGTTTTTTAAGGTGCTTAAAAGTGCTTTTGTAGCAGCACCAAAATCTATATCCGTTCCTTCTTTTACAATTGTGGCTGCGACTTTTTGATGTGGATTTCTTCCTATTATTGTTAAATTAGCCCATTGAGAAATTTCTTTTCTATTTTGAGAAAATTTAATTGATTTAAATAGATGGTGTTTTTTAAGCAATAAATATCTTTTTTTTAAAAAATCAATATGCTGATCACCAAATACAAGGCTGACGTGTGGTGTTCGCTGAATAAATTTTTTTGGTTTGAAAGATTTATATTTTCTGCTCAAATAACTCCAATATTGGAGTGTAATTTCATATTTTGAGTTAATTTCAAGGGCTTTTTGGATATTCAATTTTCCATCTTTGCCCATTGGGGTGTAATTAAGCTCGCAATAACCAGCATGACCCGTTCCTGCATTATTAAGAGCTTCTGAACTTTCAAGCCCTATATCATATAACTTCTCATATAAATCAATTTTAATAGAAGTATCCAGTTCTTTAATGATCGAGGCCAGGGTGAGGCCCATAATGCCTCCGCCTATAATTAAACAATCTGTTTGATTAGTTGATTCATGCATTTTGTTTTTATTTCTAGCCTATGTTTCTATTTTTAAACAGTATTAAAGCTTTTGATTGATATAATTAGAGTTTTAAGGATTTATATTTTCTTATGAAAATTAGTGGCTTCACATTTATTCGCAATGGAACTATTTTAGGCTATCCATTTATTGAAAGTATAAATTCTATCCTACCAATTTGTGATGAATTCATTATAGCAGTTGGTCCCAGCGAAGATGACACTCTTGCCCGTCTTAAGAAGATAAAAAGTAAAAAAATAAAAATCATCCAAACCCAGTGGAATGAGAATATGAAGGATAGGGGGTTTGTGTACGCACAGCAAAAAATGATTGCACAATTTAATTGCTCGGGAGATTGGGCTTTTTATCTTGAAGGCGATGAGGTGATTCACCAAGATGATTTGTTAACAATCAAGAAAGCAATGAAAAAATATCTAAACAACTCTAAGATTGAGTCTTTAGTATTTGATTATTATCACTTTTTTGGATGTAAAGATTGGGTTGCAACAAGTCCGGCTTGGTATCGAAAAGAAGCTAGAATTATTCGAAATAATCTTCGTGTATGGTCGCCAGATGCACTTTACTTTGTAAATATGGATAAAAATAAAAAGGGTAGATACCCGAATGCTGTTTCAATAGATGTGCCAATTTATCATTATGGACATATAAGAAATAAAGCATCCATGAATGATAAATTGAAAAGAGTTGGTAAGTATTGGAATAAAAAAATACCTGATTTTGTTTCTTATGAGATCGATCCTAAAGCAATTAAGTCATTTTCTGGTAATCATCCAGCAATTATGAAGATCTGGTTGAAAGAGAATGCAGAGCAAGTATTTAATCCTGATTCAAATTATAAGATTACGCAAAGAGAAAAAAGACATCGTTTCCTTACATTTTTTGAAAAACTTATAAAAAAAGATTTAACAAAAAAACATTTTAGATTTATTGCTCATGATTAAGGTTTACCAAAATTTTATGAAAAAAATAATGAGTGCCCTCATTATTTTTGCATGCTTTAGTATAGCCATGCCTACCGCATGGGTAAGCGCAGCTTCAGCAATTCTTTTATTCACATGGATTATTTCAGGTGATTATTCTAAGAAATTTAGAATAATCATTAAAAATCCAGCTGCTGTATCTGTATTAATTCTATTTTCTCTTTATTTAATTGCTACCGTTTACTCATCAGGAACATTTAAGGATAGCAGTACGTTTTTATTGAAATACGCAAAGCTTTTAATTATTCCAATAATTATTAGCACAGCTACAACAAAAAAATTGCGTGATGACGGTATGAATGCATTTTTACTTGGGACATTTATTTTGCTTAGCATTTCTTATTTTAAATGGCTTGGTATTATGCCTATGGATCTAGGCTTGCATGACTTGCCTGACAATAGCCAAGGTTATCTCGCTTTTAAAAATCGCATTGCACATAATATCTTGATGTCTTTTTTGATGTTCGTATTGCTTTGCAGGACTTATTTTGAAAAGACTCAATGGCGGTGGATGTGGTTGATTATAGCTTTGCTTACATTGATTGATCTGATGTATCTGGTAGGAGGTAGATCTGGACAAGTTATTGCTTTAATTTTTGTTATATTTTTGCCTTTATATTTTTATGGTAAGAAGGCTTACAAGTATTTTTTTATTGCTGCAATATCAATATTTATGCTTCATCAACAATTAGAGCCTTTCATGCCTGGCAGATTATTAGAGACAAGCCAAGAAATTTCAGAGCATAAGTCTGATGAGCATCTTACTTCAGCTGGTATTAGATTAGAGATGTATAAAAATACTTTATTATTAATTAAACAATCACCTTTATTTGGTTATGGTACTGGCGCCCTAAGGTCTGAGTATAATAAGTTATCCAATACCCAAGATACTTTATTAAAAGATGTACCAAATCCACATAATCAATACCTATTAACTTTTTTTGAGTTAGGTATTATAGGTCTCACAGCTCTTTTTTATATGTTTTACTGTATTTGGAAACATTCAAACATCATAGCAAGGTCAGACAAATATGCTGGCATGTATCTAAAGGGGGTAGTGCTAACTATTATTATTGGTGCCATGTTTAATTCTTTATTGCTCGATGCGACCGAAGGTAAATTTTTCTGTGTTCTAACCGGTTTATTACTAAGCGCCTATACCCAAAAAAATGACTAAATTGTCCATCGTAATTGTCGCAAAAAACGAAGCTGCAAATATTTATGATTGTGTAAGAAGCGCTGCTTTTGCTGACGAAATTCTAGTAATTGATTCGGGAAGTGTTGACCAAACTATCAGTCTTGCAAAAAAAGCAGGTGCACGAATTATTAAAAAAAAATGGATGGGTTATGGCCCTCAGCAGAATATAGCAATCAAAGCGTCGAAAGGAGATTGGATTTTTTCATTAGATGCTGATGAAAGAATTTCATCAGCACTTTCGCAAGAAATACTTAAAGCCATTAAAAAAGAAACTTTTTATGTTTATAACGTACCGAGAAAATCTTTATTTGTATCAAGATTTATGAATCATTCGGGATGGCGACCAGACTTCACCAAGCGATTGTTCAAAAAAGGATTTGCTAAATTTACTGAACATGAAGTCCATGCGCATTTATCAACTAAATATAAAGTAGGAAGATTAACTAACTCTATTATTCATTTTAGCTATAGAGATCTTGAGTCAGTCATCAATAAAATAAATCTCTACTCAACTGGTGGAGCCAGAGATAATTTAAAGTCAGGTAAAAAAGGCTCATTGAAAAAAGCATTATTTCATGGCTTATGGGCTTTTCTTCGAACTTACTTTATAAGAGCGGGTTTTTTAGATGGTAAAGAAGGAGTGATGCTTGCCATTGCTAATGCTGAAGTTACGTATTATCGATATTTAAAACTCTATTATATTTCTCAAAAAAAGATTAAAAATTAATTTTCTAATGATTAATCATCATAACTTTATTAAAAAAGAACCCGTAATTTCGTTTTTTACAAAAAAGAAAAAATATAAACCAGTTTTTTCTATTTTAATTCCAACTTGGAATAATCTTGATTTTTTAAAGCTTTGTATCAATAGCCTAAAAAAAAATTCTCGTTATAAACATCAAATTATTCTTCACATCAATGAAGGTAGTGATGGAACTTTGGCTTGGGCAAAGAAAAATGGATTTGATTTTTCATATTCAAAAGAGAATATAGGCATCTGTTACGCTTTAAATGCATCAAGCTCATTGGTGAATTCTGATTATATTGTGTATTTTAATGATGATATGTACGCCTGCCCTGATTGGGATTATTGGCTTTTTAAAGAGGTTGAATTGCAAAAATCGGATTACTTTTTTCTTTCATCAACCATGATCGAGCCATTGAATACAAATAATTCATGTGCAATTGCACCTCAAGATTTTGGTGACCATCCAAATTATTTTGAAGAAAAAAAACTTCTTGATACTTTTAGAAGCTTTAAAAAAGTTGATTGGACTGGCGCTACTTGGCCACCCAATTTAGTTCCTAAAAAGTTATGGGATCTCGTAGGTGGCTATAGCACAGAATTTTCACCAGGTATGTATTCTGATCCAGACTTTTCAATGAAGTTATGGAATGCAGGCGTAAGAAATTTTAAAGGTGTAGGCAAAAGTCGTATTTATCACTTTATGTCAAAATCGACTAAGAAATTAAATTTCAAAAAATTTGATGGAAGAAAAATTTTCTTTCAGAAATGGGGCATTAGTTCAAATATATTTACAACTCATTATCTTAAACGCGGAAGTAAATGGTTAGGTCGCTTACCTGAACCAAATATTAATTTCCTTATTCGGATTAAGATTTTTTTAACTCAAATTAAATTGTTATTCCGCTAATTATTATGGCTAATAAAAAAGAGAAGATATTAGCAATTCAATTTCAATATCTTGGCGATGTAATTTTTTTACTCCCAGCCCTTAAAGCTCTAAAGTTAAAATTTCCCAAAGCTGAATTGCATGTTCTAGTTGCAAGTGAAATGAAGGTGCTATTAGACCATGTGAATTTTATTGATAAAATTTGGACTGCCCCTCGCGTTAGGGGCAAAATTAATTTTTTTGCCCAACTACCCCTTTTATTCGCTCTAAGAAACGAGTCTTTTGGTAGAGCTGTTGATTTTGGAGGTAATGATCGTGGCGCAATTTATACTCTGCTATGTGGCGCCAAAATTAGATTAGGTATGATTAATAAGCCTAATAATATTCTTCACAAATTATGCTATACGCAAAAAATTGCTGCTTCTAGTTTATCAAATGTATATATTCAAAAAAATTTAGACTTATTAGGGCTATGGAATGTTGACACATTATTCAAGGCTATTCCAAAAATTAACTTTGATAGATCTTATTTGATCGAAGCTAAAAAAATTTTCAAAGATAACGATATTGTTTGTCATATTGCAACATCTCAGCCAAAAAAGGAATGGCCCATTTATCGATGGTTAGAATTAAATAAACTACTAAACAAATCAGGGTATAAAGTTATTTATACATCAGGTAATAATATTAGAGAGCGTTTGTTACTTAATCAATTGAAAAAAGAGAATAAATTTATCCAAACTTTGGAGCCTATAAAAGATTTAAATCTATTTCTGGCAATGTTAAGCCTTTCAAAAATTGTTATTTCTGGCGATACCGGTCCTTTACACTTTGCTGCCGCTTTAGGTATTAAAATTGTTGGTCTTCATGCTGTGGAAGGATCAATCGTTCATGCCGCTCCTAATTATCAAACTAATCAGAAAATACTTGGGAAAAAATGTACCTGTATTGGATCTTTGCAGCATTACGAAATTTGTAAGAGTTCTTCTTCTTGTATGGAATCTATTCAAGCTGAAACCGTTTTTAAAAGAGTGCAAACTTTATTAAGTTAAATTTATGAGTTTGATCGATCAAATTACACCAGTCGTTGTTACTTATAATAGCGCAGAACTCTACGACAGATTGGTTGAAACTTTAAGCATTTTTAAGCAATTTATTATCGTTGATAATGATTCGAATAAATCTGATGACCTTATTTTTAAGTTAAAAAAATCTTTTCCAAATCAACTATATATTTCTTCAAAGAATATTGGGTATGGCCCTGGAAATAATCTTGGGATTTCGTTCGTTAAAACAGAATTTGCTTTGATATTAAATCCTGATGTAAAAATTGAAAGAGAAGCCGTTATATCTATGTTGGCTTGTGCAGATAAGTTTCCCAATGCACTTGCCATCGGTGCTCAGGTATTTGATGAAAAGCAGAATAAAAAAGTTGTTTCTTATAATTGGTCCTGGCCCGCCCATCCTATCGATATAAGTCCAGAAGGAGACTTATCGGCAAAATTTTTACCTGGTTGCTGTTTATTATTAAGAGTCCCACTTTTTTTAAGAATAGGGGGTTTTGATAATGATCTTTTTATGTATTACGAAGAATATGATCTTTGCCACAGAGCTATTAAGGCGGGATTTGATTGTGTTTTAGCATATCAAGCCGTTTGTTCCCATGCTCCACATTCATCATCCAAGCCATCTATTCGTGCTGACTATCTAAAAAGTCGTCATTGGTATAGATCCAAGCGTATCTTTGCTCAAAAAAATGGGTTTTTAAAAATTAATTATTTAGATAGAGCAGCTATGATTATTATTAATTTTTTATTGGCAATTCTTATGCTTTCTTTATTTCAAATAAGACGAACCATTAAATATTTAGCTAGATTTCACGGTGCTATATATTAAAAATAAAAAAAAGCCCATAAGTTATATGGGCTTGAATTTGGCTCCTCGACCTGGGCTCGAACCAGGGACACACGGATTAACAGTCCGTTGCTCTACCGACTGAGCTATCGAGGAATTGAGAACGTGATCATAAGGTAGATTTTGCCTTATGGTCAACTCAAAAGATAAGAATTATACTGGAATTAGCGCTTCTTTTAAACCGAAAGCGCTCGCTTTATCCTTGTTAGTGCTTCTATTAAATTTTTCATTGACGTAGCGAAAGAGATTCTAAAATAACCTTCTGCGCCGAATGCTGAACCTGGCACAACTGCGACACCTTCTTTTTCAAGAAGGTAATTTGCAAGCGCAAGGTCATTTTTTTCTTTGAGAATTTTTTTATTGTATAAATTCTCAATTGCCTTTCTTGCATCTGGAAATGCATAAAATGCACCTTCTGCTTCTATACAAGATAGTCCCGGTATTTCATTAAAACTTTTTACAACAAAATCATGTCTTTCCCTGAAGGCTTTGATCATAGGTTGCATACATGCTTGATCACCTGAAAGTGCAGCTTCTGCAGCGACTTGGGATATTGATGTTGGATTAGATGTAGATTGAGATTGAAGTATTTCCATGGCCTTTATGATGTAACTTGGACCGGCTGCAAAACCAATTCTCCAGCCTGTCATGGAGTAAGCTTTTGAAACGCCGTTCATGACGATACATCGATCTTTTAATGAGGGCTCAACATTTAAAATATTATAAAAAGGTATATCTTTTAATTTGACATGCTCATACATATCATCTGTTCCAATTAAAATATTAGGATGTTTTATAAGTATTTTTGCGAGAGATTCTAATTCTTCTTTTGAATAAACAGCACCTGTTGGATTCGAAGGTGAATTTAACATGAGCAATTTTGTTTTTGGGGTAATCGCCTTTTCAAGCTGTAGGGCTGTCATTTTGAATTTTTGTTCAATTCCACATTCAACGATCACTGGTTTAGCATTTGAAACCAAGGCAATGTCCGCATAAGATACCCAATAAGGCGCTGGAATAATCACTTCATCGCCTGCGTTTAAAACAGCAAGACAGAAATTAAAAATACATTGCTTTCCACCTACACCAACGATCACTTCATTGAGAGCATATTCAAGACTATTGTCCCGTTTAAATTTATCTATAATCGCTTTTTTTAATGATGGAATACCAGACACAGGGGTGTATTTTGTAAATCCATTGTCGATTGCTTTTTTTGCAGCATCTTTAATATGTTGCGGCGTATCAAAATCAGGCTCTCCAGCAGCTAGGCCAATAATATCCTTACCTTCTGATTTGTAGCGAGCCGCTTTGGCTGTAATAGCAAGGGTTGGGGATTCTTTTATTCTGCCGACGCAGTCGGAAAGTTTGATGGCTGACAATTTAGATCCAGGGTTTATTGATATATGACCCTATTTTACGCAAAAAGAACTGCAGTTGAAATAGACTTTTAATCTATTCGCATGTCTTGGTGCAGCCGACCAGTTGATAGTAATCTTCGAGAAGCTCAGGGTTAATTTTAGAAATTTGTTCCTGAATATTTTTAATTTCGTTTTTGTCTTCTTTAGTTTTAGCAATAAAACCTAAACGCAAAAGTGCATCCGTATTCTGATTGTCCAATTTAGTAGATTGTCGATATGCTTTTTCAGCCTCACTCAAATTATTCAGATGTTCATTGGCAAAGCCAAGTTCAAACCAAGCCTCAGCGCTATTTTTTTCGTTTCTTATCCATTCATTAGCTACATCAAATAATTTCTTCCAGTCTTCTTTGATCATTGGGATTGCAACTTGAAGAAAAATTGGTTTTTTATCTTCTTCTTCTTCCCACAAAGCTATACCAGTGATTGGTAAGTTAGTTTCAGTAGGTTTGTTTTTAAGAGAATTCAGCCATTCAACTGGAAGGGCATAATAAAAAGAATTGCGTCCTGAAGTTTTGAATGTATTAATACCTACAAGTCGACCCTCTGTATCAAATAAACCGCTCCCGGATGCGCCCATCCTAAATTGAGCAGAGCTTAAAATAACTTTTCCTTGGTCAAGATCATACGTTGATTTAACAACCCCTGCGCTCGTTAATGGGGCAGGGACACCATTCGAATGACCTATTGCTATGACTTCTTGACCTTTTTTGAGATCAGTACTTTTGCCTAAAGGGACAGCTTTATGAGGCATGCCAAAAGTAGTAAGTAAACACAAATCATGCCAGCGATCTGCTTTCACTGCGGTGACTGAAAATGTATCTTCACCTTGGGATACCCAAGGCTGCTTTGTTCTTCTTATAACATGGCAGTTGGTAACAACTTGATTATCACCCACAACAACACCTGAGCCGAAAGCAAGGCCACCTGTTTCGTTATAACCTCTAATCATGACAACGCTTAGAAACGAATTCATTAATTGATCTTTATTTAGAGCTAATACATTTGATGAATAAAATGAAAAGCTAAGGGAAATAAAAACAAAAAATTTAAAAAATCGTTTCATAGGAGTTCACATATAAAAAGTATAATGTTTACTTGACTGAACGAAATACTAAAAGTTCTAGTTAGTTTTAATGCATATTAAATTTTCTAATTCCTTAATTAAATAGAATATCACTATCTTGTTACTCACATTTCCAAATAGCCCTTATCAATTATTTCAGCCATTTCCACCTGCTGGAGATCAGCCTCATGCCATTGATCTTTTAACACAAGGTGTTTTTGATGGAAAAAAATTTCAAACACTCTTAGGTGTGACTGGGTCAGGAAAAACATACACCATTGCAAATGTGATCGCAAGAACAGGAAAACCTGCCATTGTAATGGCGCCTAATAAAACACTAGCCGCTCAACTGTATTCAGAATTCAGAGAATTTTTTCCACAAAATGCTGTGGAATATTTTGTGTCTTACTACGATTATTACCAACCCGAAGCTTACGTTCCTGCACGAGATCTTTTTATTGAGAAAGATTCAAGTATTAATGAGCACATCGAACAAATGCGCTTATCTGCCACCAAAGCTCTTCTTGAACGTGATGATAGTATTATTGTAGCGACAGTATCTGCCATATATGGCATTGGTGATCCGGTTGATTATCAAGGCATGGTCATGCATCTCGTTAAAGGTGAAAAATTATTACAACGCAATATAATTTTGCGCTTAGTTTCCATGCAATATGAACGCAATGATTTTGATTTTTCTCGTGGTGCTTTTCGAGTCAGGGGCGATACGATTGACATTTTCCCTGCTGAAAATTCAGAGACCGCGATCAGAGTGACATTGTTTGATGATCTCATTGAATCCATCACGCTCTTTGATCCACTTACAGGGCAAATGTATAACAAAGTGAATCACTTCACTGTTTATCCTTCGAGCCATTACGTCACACCAAGAGAAACCACGGTAAGAGCGATTGTAAAAATTAAAAACGAATTAAGGGAGCGTTCTGATTATTTTGTGAAAGCAAACAAATTAGTTGAAGCGCAGAGAATTGAACGGCGCACTCGATTTGATATTGAGATGTTAAATGAAATAGGTTTTTGTAAGGGTATCGAAAATTATTCGAGACATTTATCAGGAAGAAATCCAGGTGATCCACCTCCTACTTTGATTGAATACCTCCCCAAAGATGCGCTGATGATTATTGATGAAAGTCATGTGACTGTCCCACAAATTGGCGGTATGTATAAAGGTGATCGCGCCCGCAAAGAAAATTTAGTTGAGTACGGATTTAGATTGCCTTCAGCACTTGATAATCGACCCCTAAAGTTTGAGGAATTCGAAAAGACAATGAGGCAGTGTATCTTTGTATCAGCAACACCTGCTGAATATGAAGCTGCGCATACAGAACAAATCGTTGAGCAGGTTGCGAGACCTACAGGTCTTATCGATCCTGAAATTATCGTCAAACCAGCAGATACTCAAGTTGATGATTTATTAAGCGAGATTAATCTTCGCGTTGAAAAAAATGAAAGAGTGCTAGCGACTACTCTCACTAAAAGAATGGCTGAAGACTTGACTGACTATTTAACTGAACATCAAATTAAAGTGCGCTATCTTCATTCAGATATTGATACGGTAGAGCGCGTTGAAATTATTCGTGATTTAAGATTAGGTAAATTCGATGTAGTAGTGGGTATTAATTTATTAAGAGAAGGTCTTGATATACCAGAAGTTTCCCTGGTAGCTGTATTAGATGCTGACAAAGAAGGTTTTTTAAGGTCCGAGCGATCTCTCATTCAAACGGCAGGAAGGGCCGCCCGAAATCTAAATGGACAAGTTATTTTCTACGCTAATAAGATTACACGAAGCATGAAGGTCGCCATGGATGAGACTAGTCGAAGGCGCACCAAGCAAATTGCATTTAATCTAGAAAATCATATAACGCCGGTAGGGGTTACTAAAAAGATTAAAGATATTATTGAAGGTACTTTTGATAAAGAAGAAGTTGATCTCAATCGAGCCCTTAAGAAAGAAGAGGCTCGCTATGACCATTTAAACGAGAAGCAGATGGCCAAGGAGATCCAAAAGCTTGAAAAATCAATGCAGACAGCGGCACGTAATTTAGAGTTCGAAAAAGCAGCCCAGCTCCGAGATGAGGCAAAATTCCTTAAAGAAAGGCTTTATGGAGCAGGCCTTAAAGACAGGGTCGACCTTTAAAAACCATTGATTTAATTCAAAAAACACCTATAATACTCGATCTTTCTACCTTGCTTTACAGTGAACCGCATCACTGAAGGCTATTAACCATAAGGGGATTTATATGCGACATTATGAAGTTGTATTCATCGTACATCCTGATCAAAGCGAACAAGTGCCTGGCATGATTGAACGCTACAGATCTCTAGTAACATCCAAAGGTGGAAAACTCCACCGCCTCGAAGACTGGGGCCGCAAACAACTTGCCTACATGATTGAAAAAATTCACAAAGCTCATTATGTGCTTATGAATATTGAATGTGATCTCGAAACGCTTGCAGAGCTAGAGCATGCATTTAAATTCAATGATGCCGTTTTACGTCATTTGATTATGGGCACAAAAACAGCCGTGACTTCACCATCTATTATGATGAAAGAAGAAAAATCAAAATCAGTACTTGATAAAGATGAGCGCGGTGCACCTGAGGTTGTTGAAGCTTAATTTAGATTGAACTGCTTAGAAATTTCTGGGGAAGTATCCCATGTGGATCCAGTTCGATTTACACCCGCAGGAATACCAGCACTTAATCTTACGTTAAAACATAACTCAGAGCAGATTGAAGCGAATTTAAAACGTACGATCAATTGTGAGTTAAGCGCAAAAATCATGGGCAGCAACGCGTTAATGCCTGTAAAAATTGGCGACAGAATTAAAACAAAAGGGTTTATTGGAAATAAGAGCGCAAAAAGTAACCAGCTCATTTTCCATATTAATTTTATAGAATATCTATAGGAGTTTAAGATGGCTAGAGAAATGTACAAAAGAAGACGTTACTGCAGATTTAGTGCCGAAGGCATTAAAGAGGTAGATTACAAGGATGTTGATTTATTGAAAGATTTTATTACTGAAAATGGAAAACTTATTCCAGCACGCATCACAGGTACTAAAGCTATTTATCAACGTCAACTTAATATTGCGGTGAAGCGCGCTCGTTTTTTAGCGCTTTTACCATACACTGATAAGCACTAAGGAGATTATAAGATGCAAGTTATTTTATTAGAGAAAGTTGCTAATTTAGGAAACCTTGGTGACATTGTTAAAGTTAAAGATGGCTTTGGTAGAAATTTTTTAATTCCACAAGGTAAAGCTAAACGCGCGACAGATTCAAACAAAGCTGAATTTGAAGCAAGACGTGCTGAACTTGAAAAACAACAAGCAGCACTTCTTGATGCTGCGAAAGAAAGAGCGAAAGCACTTTCTGGTTTTAATCTTTCTGTGACACAAAAAGCTGGTGTAGATGGAAAACTTTTTGGCTCTGTGACAAACACAGATATTGCTGAAGGGTTAACAGCGAAAAATATCAAGGTAGTTAAAGCTGAAATTCGTATGCCAAATGGCCCACTTAAAACTGTAGGTCAGCATCAAGTTACAATTGCTTTACATCATGATGTAACTGTTGATATTACAATCGACGTCATTGGTGAACCTGTTTAATAAAAAGCAATCTATTTTTTTAAAGGCTGCCTAGAGCAGCCTTTTTTTATTCCGTTATAATTAATCCATGGCTGACGATATCCTCAATACCCTTAAATTACCCCCTCATTCTATAGAAGCAGAGCAGTCTTTGTTGGGTGGCTTGCTCATTGAAAATGAAGCGCTTGATAAAATTGCCGACCTTGTGTCATCTAGTGATTTTTATCGTCAAGACCATCGGTTGATTTATCAGCACATTATTAAGCTTGTTGAGCAAAATAGCCCAGCGGATATTGTGACTGTTGCCGAGTCTTTAGAGAAGAATGCTGAATTAGTAACGGCTGGTGGCATAAGTTATCTAGGTTCGTTGGCACAAAATACACCAACTTCTGCGAACATACGTCGATATGCAGAGATTGTCCGCGAACGTTCGATTATGAGACATTTAGTTGAGGTAGGGTCTGATATTGCAGACAGCGCTTTTGCACCTCAAGGACGAGATGCTCAACAACTTTTAGATGAAGCCGAAGCTAAGATTTTTCAAATTGCGGAAAAAGAAAAGCATGATCAATCAGGCTTTAAAGATATTAAAGAGCTTTTACCTCAGGTAGCACAAAGAATTGATGATTTATTTACCGCAGGGGCAAGTGATGTTACGGGCGTGCCTACAGGGTTCTCAGATTTGGATGCGATGACCTCAGGTTTGCAGCCAGGTGATCTTGTCATTGTGGCGGGCCGTCCTTCTATGGGTAAAACTTCATTAGCTCTTAATATGGCAGAAAATGTGGCATTGGACACAGGGCTTCCTGTCGCTGTATTCTCAATGGAGATGGCCTCTACGCAATTAACTATGCGCCTATTAGGGTCAGTCGGTCGTCTAGATCAACACAAGATGAGAACGGGGCGCCTAGAAGATGATGATTGGGAAAGATTAACGCATGCATTAGGAAGACTTAATGAAGCGCCTATTCATATTGATGAGGGTGCTGGTTTAAATTCTTTTGATATAAGAGCTCGCGCTAGAAGGCTTTCGAGGCAATGTGGAAAATTGGGATTGATTGTGATCGATTACCTTCAATTGATGTCACCTCCAGGTGGACGACAAAGTGAAAATCGTGCGACTGAAATTTCTGAAATGTCACGATCACTTAAAGCGTTAGCAAAAGAGCTTGATGTACCAGTAGTTGCGTTATCACAACTTAATCGAAGTGTTGAACAAAGACCTGATAAACGCCCGGTAATGTCGGACTTGAGGGAATCGGGCGCGATTGAACAAGATGCGGATTTGATCCTTTTCATTTATAGGGACGAAGTCTATAACCCAGACACGCCAGATAAAGGGGTTGCAGAGATTATTATTGCAAAACAAAGAAATGGCCCTATTGGACGAGTCAGGCTTACATTCTTAGGTGAATATACACGCTTTGAAAATTTTGCTAATCCAGGTTTTCAATCCTACGACGAATAAAATAGATGCGTCCTCTTAAGGCATTCATTAACCAAGCTTCGCTTCGACATAATCTCTCTATTGTTAAGCAATTAACTCCTAAATCTAAGATCATGTCAGTTGTAAAAGCTAATGGTTATGGTCATGGCCTTATCAATGTTGCGCAAGGACTTAATGAAAGTGATGGTTTTGCTGTGTTAAGTTTAAATGAAGCGATTGATCTAAGAGAGCATGGTTTTGAACAAGACATTTTATTATTAGAAGGCGCTTTTGAAGCTTACGAGATTTCTATAGCAGCAAAAATGCGTATCAATCTTGTAGTTCATAATCTTCATCAATTGCAAATGATTGAAAACTCAAAGCTCAATCATCCCATCGATATTCATTTTAAGATTAACACCGGAATGAATCGTTTAGGATTTAATCCTAAAGATACAAAAGATATTCTTGAATCTTTACAAAATAAATCTTATTTTAAATCGATCACACTCATGACACATTTTGCAACTGCCGATGAGCCTAAAGGTATTGATTGGCAATTTAATATTTTTAACGACATTGCTAATCAATTTAATTTTTCTCGTTCAGTTGCAAATTCAGCATCTATTCTTAATTTTAAAAGTACACATCTTGATTGGGTTCGTCCGGGTATTATGCTTTATGGTGCTTCACCCATTGTAGGAAAAAAATCTAGTTCTTTTGACCTTAAACCTGCGATGCAATTAAAAAGTAAAATTATTGCAATACAAAATTTATCTAAAGATGATTCGGTTGGATATGGCGACAGCTTCAAAGCGAAAAATGATATGCGTATCGCGGTAGTCGCATGCGGCTATGCAGATGGTTATCCGAGGCATGCACCATCTGGAACACCAGTCTATATTGAAGGAAAAAAAACATGCACAGTTGGACGAGTATCTATGGATATGCTTTATATTGATATCACAAACATTCCTAGCGCATCTATTTCAAGTGATGTTGAATTATGGGGTGAGCATATTCCTGTTGATGAAGTTGCTGAAAAATCTGGAACAGTAGGTTATGAATTACTTTGTGCAATCTCCGCATCGAAAAGAGTCCCTATAGAAACAATCTATGGCTAAAAATAAAATTGCATACGTTTGCACGGAGTGTGGGGGCCAATCGACCAAGTGGCAGGGCCAATGCCCACATTGTATGACATGGAATACGATGGTAGAAAGTATTATAGAAGCTTCTGTACCTAATCGATATGCATCCTTGACTCAAACTTCAGAATTAAAAAAACTTAACGAAGTTAAAATGTCAGCTGTTTATAAAAGAACAACTTGTATAAGTGAATTTGATCGCGTTTTAGGTGGTGGTTTTGTTCCAGGCGGTGTCGTCTTGATTGGAGGTGATCCGGGAATAGGTAAGTCAACATTACTTATTCAAGCACTTTCACATATGACAAATGATAAAACCCAGGCGGCTTGTAAAGTTATTTATGTGAGCGGTGAAGAATCACCTCAACAGATTGCCATGCGCGCAAAGCGTTTAGAGTTAGAAGTTTCAGATATTTTTATATTGTCAGAAATTAATTTAGAAAAAATTATTCAATCGATCGAAAAAAATAAGCCCGATGTCGTCGTAATCGATTCTATCCAAACAATTTATTCGGAAGAGCTGCAGTCAGCTCCTGGTTCAGTGACTCAAGTAAGGGAATGTTCAGCTCAGCTAACTCGCATTGCAAAACAATTGGAAGTGAGCATGATTCTAGTTGGTCATGTTACAAAAGAAGGGTCATTAGCAGGTCCACGAGTGTTGGAGCATATTGTAGATACTGTGCTTTATTTTGAAGGTGATCAAAACTCGAGTTTTAGAATGGTGCGTGCATTTAAAAATCGCTTTGGAGCTGTCAACGAGCTTGGTGTTTTTGCCATGACTGAAAAAGGTTTGCGCGAAGTGACAAATCCCTCTGCATTATTTTTATCGCATCATCATGAGGAAGTTTCGGGATCATGTATTACTGTGACTCAAGAAGGAACGAGACCGCTTCTAATTGAAATTCAAGCGCTTGTTGATAATGCACATGGAGCGTCACCTAAACGTTTAGGTGTTGGTTTAGAGCAGAACCGACTTTCAATGCTGCTTGCTGTATTGCATCGACATGGCGGCATCGCATGCTTTGATCAAGATGTTTTTGTCAATGCGGTAGGCGGAGTCAAGATTACTGAGCCGGGCGTGGATCTTGCTATTTTATGTGCCATTGTTTCTTCGTTTAAAAATCAAGCCATCAATCAAAAAACAATTATTTTCGGTGAGGTGGGATTGGCAGGAGAGGTAAGACCTATTCAGAGAGGTCAAGAGCGCATCAAAGAAGCTGCAAAATTAGGATTTACGAGGGCTATTATTCCCAAAGCTAATATCGCCAAACAAAAGGTTGCAGGAATTGATGTAATAGGGATTGAATACTTATCCCAAGCGCTTCAGTTACTCAAAGCATAAAATTTATTTTTAAAGAAGCATGTAAATATCACGAGCATCTTTCTAAAAGGCGGAAGAATTACCTTGTGATTCAATGTTTGTTCTGGCCGCTCTCTTTTGATTTCAAATAGTAATGTTTCGTAAATTTTACCCATAAGCAAACCAGGAATCTGACGATTAATGTCTTCTTTAGGAATTTTTTCATAAGCAGACTTATAAAAAGTCTCTGCACGCTCAATTTGATGTATCAATAGACTTGATACATTTTTATTTTCTTTAAATCCTAAAATATCGTCTTCAGAGACATTGAATAAATGAAGTTCGTTAAGTGGGATATAGATTCTATTTTTTCTTGCATCCTCACCAACATCACGAATAATATTTGTGAGTTGAAGGGCTATACCTAAGTCATGCGCATATTTTAAAGTCGCTTGATTTTTAAATCCCAATATTTTGACGCTCAGTATGCCAACTACACCGGCAACTCTATAGCAATAAAGCTGGAGCTGTTTGAAACTTTCGTAACGATTAAATTTTAAATCCATTTCCATACCATCTAACATTTCTAAGAAATAAGCCTCATTAAGCTCATAGGTATGAATAAAATTTAATAAAGATTTTGTTACAGGATGTTGTGGGGTTGAATGAAATAAACGGTTTATTTCATCTTTCCACCAATTTATTTTTGTAGTCGCGACTTCGAGATCGATTGTATTATCAACAATATCATCGATTTCTCTGCAAAATGCGTAAAGGGACACAAGAGCATCACGTCTGTTTTTACTTATAAAGTAAAAAGCCCACGTAAAATTCGATTTACTTTCTTTAACTTTTACATAGCAATATTGAATAGGGGTCATGATAGTTTTAGAAGTAAAGATTTAAAGAATATGAATATCCAATCTAACGTTCTGATTTTAGGTGGGTTAGTGAATAAATTACAGTCATTTTTTTTCATTCT
>Ga0007852_1000077_pt1 | contig 31614 bp, 40 predicted proteins | sample CryBogCBH28Sep08_FD_71227 | JGI IMG/M metagenome (GOLD analysis project Ga0007852, IMG submission 71227) | Freshwater microbial communities from Crystal Bog, Wisconsin, USA - CBH28Sep08 | ecosystem: Environmental > Aquatic > Freshwater > Lake | place: Crystal Bog, Wisconsin, USA | collected...
TTCTTAGACGAGTTCGCTTTCGTACCATCCAATATCGCTTATGACTTTATTACCTCAGTTTATCCTGTGATTACTGCTGGTACAAAAACAAAAATTATTATTGTATCTACACCAAATGGTATGAATTTATTCTACAAAATTTGGAACGATGCAATCAACAAGAAGAATAATTATACTCCTTTTGAAATTCATTGGTCTATGGTACCAGGCCGTGATGAAGAATGGAAAGAAGAAACGATTAAAAATACCTCTGAACATCAGTTCCGTCAGGAGTTTGAAACTGAGTTCTTAGGTTCCACCAATACTTTAGTTTCTGCCACCAAGTTACAACAATTGGCTTATCAACAGCCTATTCTTGAACATGACATGATGAAGATTTATAAAAATCCTGTCAAGTCTGATGGTGAGGCACAAAAAGAACATATGTACGCTATTTGGGTTGACGTATCGGAAGGCAAAGGTCTGGACTCATCCGCTTTCTCTGTAATCGATATTTCTACAATGCCGTATGAACAAGTGGCCACATATAAGAGTTCTTCAATTTCTACTTTGTTATTTCCAACCGTCATCTATAATGCCGCTAGACTGTATAATGATGCTTATGTTTTGGTAGAAATTAACAATACTCCACAGATTGCTGACATTTTACACCAAGATTTAGAATACGAAAATCTGTTTAAAGTGTTTACAGGTAACAAAAAACCACAACAGTTGTCTGGTGGTTTTGCAAGAGGTGTTCAATTAGGTCTTAAAATGTCTACCCAAGTCAAACGAATTGGTTGTTCAAATCTAAAGACCTTGATTGAAAGTAACAAACTGATTATCAATGATTTTGATACCATTTCAGAATTAACAACATTCGTAGCCAGCAAGAGTTCTTTTGCCGCTGAAGATGATGCTAATGATGACATGGTCATGGGTTTAGTAATGTTTGCGTGGGCAACCACACAAAAATACTTCAGAGAAATTGTTGCTCATGATGTCCGTAAGACGCTTCAACTTGAAAATATGAATCAAATGGATGAAGATGTTCTACCGGCACCAGTCATAGAAAACGGTTTAGAACATGATTTTATGATGGAAGGTGGCGATGTTTGGGAAAAGGCAGACTCTCAGGAAACATACGCTCAATATTTTAGAGAATTTGGTCGTTAAAACTCTAAATACCGTGTTACATAAATATCACTATGGTATCATAACTGCCAAATAAATCAATATTCAAGGAGATAACAAATGGCATTTCAAATCTCTCCAGGCGTAAATGTTTCCGAAATAGACTTAACAACAGTCGTTCCTTCGGTTCTAACTACTGCCGGTGCTTTTGCTGGGGCTTTTGTATGGGGTCCAGTAAATAAAATTATTCAAGTAGATAGCGAAATTACTTTAGCAAGACGTTTTGGTAATCCAGACTCTAACACATATCAATCATTCTTTACCGCTGCTTCTTTCTTGGCTTATGGTAATAATCTTCAATTGGTTCGTGCTGCTAACTCTGCCGCTTACAACGCTTCTTCAAACGTAAGTTCAATAACAGGTTTGGTAACAAGTACAGTTCAAGTACAAAACAAAGATGTATTCCAAGCACAATACTTACAAAACTTGACCAATGGTAATGCTTATGGTCCAGTTGTTGCTCGTTATCCAGGTGCTTTAGGTAACTCATTAACAATTTCTGTTCTTGATGCTGGTCTTGCCAGTTCATTTAGTTCTTGGAACGTAAATGGTGTTGGTGTTTCTAGTTACTTTACTTCTGCTCCTGGTACATCTGCTCAAGCAGCTGCACTTGGTTCATCTAACGATGAAATCCACATGGTAGTTGTTGATACAGGCGGTTTATTCTCTGGTACAAAAAATACTGTTCTTGAAGTATTCCCATTCATGTCTAAAGGTGCTGACGCCAAAGATTCTTTGGGTAATTCAAACTACTACAAAAATTACATCTATAATAACTCACAGTACATTTATGTAATGGACCATCCACAGTATGCAAATACTTCTGGTACATGGGGTAAAAACTTAGCAAATACCAATTTTGCTGTGTTAGGTAACAATCTAAGTACCGGTCCTAACTATGTAACATTAGGCAATGGTGCTGATGCTCAACCTACTGATGCTGATTTAGAAACTGCTTATCAGTTGTTCCAAAATGCTGATGCCGTTAATATTGACCTAGTAATGACAGGTTCTGCTGACGTAACAGTTCAACAGTATGTAATTGATAATATTGTTAATTATCGTAAAGACTGTGTGGCATTTGTATCGCCTCCTTCTTCAGCAGTTATCAATCAACCAGGTTCTGAAGCTTCTAACATTGTAACATGGAACACTTCTTTGGCTCGTTCAACATCTTATGCTTTCGCCGATTCTGGTTGGAAGTATATGTTTGACAAGTATAACAACGTATATCGTTGGATTCCATTGAATGGTGACATGGCTGGTCTTTGTGTAAATACAGATAACATTCGTGATCCATGGTTCTCACCTGCTGGTTTCAATCGTGGTAACTTAAAGAATGTTGTTAAGTTGGCATGGAATCCAAACAAGACATACCGTGATACATTGTATGCTTCAGGTATCAATCCTGTTGTAACATTCCCTGGAAACGGTACAATTCTTTATGGTGACAAAACTCTACAAGCAAAACCATCGGCATTTGACCGTATCAATGTTCGTAGATTGTTCATCGTATTGGAAAAGACTATTGCAATTGCTGCCAAGTATTCATTGTTTGAGTTTAATGATTCATTCACACAAGCACAATTTGTTGCCTTAGTAACTCCATTCCTTCGTGATGTTAAAGGTCGCCGTGGTATTACAGACTTTAAAGTAGTTTGTGATTCTACAAATAACACTCCACAGGTTGTTGATTCTAACCAGTTTGTTGGTGATATCTACATTAAACCTGCTCGTTCAATCAACTTTATCCAATTGAACTTTGTTGCAGTTAGAACAGGTGTTGACTTTACTGAAGTCGTTGGACAGTTCTAATAAATAAAGAATATAGGAGATAACAATGACATTCAACGTAGCAGAATTTAGAGCGAATCTGATTGGTGACGGTGCCCGTCCCAATCTATTCCAGGTAACTTTAACATTGCCTACATTTGCTAATAATTCATCCGCAGCCGGTAACAAAATTCAGTTTATGGCAAAATCAGCACAACTGCCAGGTTCTACAATTGGTCAGGTACCAATTTATTACTTTGGTCGTGAAATGAAATTTGCTGGTAACCGTACTTTTGCTGACTGGACTTTACAGATTATCAACGATGAGGATTTCTTAATCCGTAATTCAATGGAATCTTGGATGAATGCTATTCAGAGCCATGCAGGTAACTTACGCAGTGCCGCAGCACAAAACAACAACACTTACCAAGTTGACGCTTTAGTAACTCAATATGGTAAAGAAGGTAACGCTATTAACGAATACAAGTTTGTTGGTATGTTCCCTGTTGATGTTGCTCCGATTGATTTGGATTGGGGTTCAAATGATACTATTGAAGAATTTGGCGTAACATTTGCATACCAATACTGGACAAACGCAGCAAGTACAGACGTTTAAGCTTTATAATTTTACGGAAGGGACTACGGTCCCTTTCATTATGTTTTTTTGAATTGGAAAAAGTAATATGGCAAATGACAACAAGTTCTCTCTCTTTGGTTTTACAATTGCTCGGAAGCAGTCGAATGACGCTCAAGCCGTGGCACCATCTTTCTCGCCACCAAATAATGATGATGGCGCTCTCACCATCACATCCGCCGCATACTATGGAACTTATGTTGACTTAGATGGTACTGCCAAAAATGAAGTAGAACTCATTTCTCGCTATCGTGAAATGGCAATGCAACCAGAAATTGAAGCTGCCATTGATGATATCGTGAATGAAGCCATCTGTCAAGACGATGATGGTAAGAACATTAAATTGGTACTTGATGATTTACAAGTACCAGAAAAAATTAAAAATGCCATTAAAGGTGAGTTTTCAACAATTCTCCGTTTGTTAAATTATAACAATTTGGCACAAGATATTTTCCGCCGTTACTATGTTGACGGCAGAATGTACTACCATATTATTATTGACCGTGATAAACCAACTGAAGGTATCAAAGAATTACGATATGTTGATCCTCGCAAGTTGAAAAAAGTTCGTGAGATTAAGAAGAAAAAAGACGAGCGTACCGGTGTGGAGATGATGAATGTTATTAATGAATATTATATCTTCAATGATAAGGTTACTACTGGTTCTAGTAGCAATTTTGGCCCTGTTGGTGTCAGAATTACCACAGATTCCATTATCTCTGTTGTTTCTGGTCTCATGGATTCTCGCCGTGCCGTGGTATTGTCTTATATTCATAAAGCAATTAAACCGCTAAACCAGTTAAGGATGATTGAAGATGCCACAGTCATTTATCGTATCAGTCGTGCTCCTGAACGCCGTATTTTTTATATTGACGTGGGTAACCTTCCAAAACTAAAGGCAGAGCAATACCTCCGTGATATTATGGTGAAATACAAGAACAAGTTGGTCTATGATGCCAACACCGGTGAAGTTCGTGATGACCGTAAGTTCTTGTCAATGATGGAAGATTTCTGGTTACCTCGCCGTGAAGGTGGAAAAGGTACAGAAATTTCTACTTTACCAGGTGGTCAAAACTTAGGTGAGTTGGAAGATGTTAAATACTTTGAAAAGAAATTATACAAGGCACTTAACGTACCAGTCTCTCGTTTAAATCCAGAGCAATCAGGATTCTCTCTTGGTCGTACCAATGAGATTACCCGTGACGAATTAAAGTTTGCTAAATTTGTTGACCGTATGCGCAACAAGTTTGCTGATTTGTTTGACCAAGCATTAAGAGTTCAGTGCGTTCTCAAAGGTATTTGTACCAATGAAGAATGGAATGATTTTAAAGAACACATCTATTATGATTTCATTAAAGACAATAACTTTAGTGAACTTAAAGATGCGGAGTTGATGAAAGAACGGTTGTCTTTGTTGTCGGCTGTAGATCCATACACAGGTCGTTACTTCTCACAAAATTGGATTCAACAAAACGTATTGCGTTTAACTGATGATGAAATCAAGAAAATGCAGACTGAAATTGATGAAGAAAAAGAGATGGGTCTAGGTTTACCTGTTGGTGTTGGTAATGAAGTGGCACAACAAATGATGATGTCGAATGTGCCACAACAACCAGTAAATCCTGCTGATAAAGAGGATACCAACGAATCAACTATTACTAAATTGAAGCGTATATTATAAATATTTTATTTGGAGAACAAAATGGCAGACTATTCTACCCGTAACATCATTGATTATGCAATGGACCAAGATGCAGTAAATTTTAGAAGCGAACTCTATGGTGCAATTCACGATAAAGTGGCTGCACATATTGCCGCAGCAAAACAAGCTGTGGCACAGAACATTTTTCCTTCAGATGAGGAAAGTGTTGATACCGATGAAACACCTACCGAATAAGATATAAATATATCATCTATTTAAACAAGGCAGAAAATGGCAAATAAATTTACCTATCAAGTGTTGAGAGATACTACAACAGATGCTGTTATCAAATTAACAGGTACTTTTGACGGTTCTAGTGGAAACGAATCAAACGTTTCTCGTATTTCTGCAAACACTTTGGCAAACGCTTTAGCAAACAACGGACTTTTATTGTCCACACAAAATGCCAATACTGCTTTGCCATACTATGATTTACAACTTACAGGTTTAAAGTATTATGTAAACTTTCCAGTATCTTCACCTATTGGTTCTGTTGAACTGTTTTGGTCTGGTAATAATACAGGTACCGCAGCATCATCTTATGCAAACTCAGCAACTATTTTCCATTTACAAGGTCAAGGCGAGTTTGGTTTAGGTGAGCAATTGCCTTCTATTACTAACAATTCTGGTACTGGCGCTGCAAATACTGTTGGTAACGGAGACTTGGGTGTTGCAACTCAAGGTGCTACTGCTAACTCATCATACACTTTAATTGTTTCTGTTCGTAAGAACAATGCAATGTATCAACGTGGTCAATTGAGTGATCCAGCAGCATTTAACTATGGCCAATATTCGTTAAAACCATAATTGAAATGTTAACCTTTAAAGAATTCTTAAATGAATCTAATGTACAAAAGGTTGGTAGAAAAAGAATTATTAGAATTCGTGTAAGAAAAGGCAAAGTACAAAGAAACAAAACCTTTTCTTCAATGCCAGGTTGGACTATTCGTGGCGGTAAGTTGGTACGAATGAGTTACAAAGAACGTAGAGATAGAAAATTGGGCGCCCAAATGGGTCAACATAAAAAAGCAGCAAAGTTAAAACAGACAATAAGAAAAGCCAAGATATCAAAAATTAAAAGAGGCGCATTAGGACTATGAAACTTATTAAAGAAATTCACGAAACGGTAAATTATATTACCGAAGGCACAGATGGTAAAAAAGAACTTTTTATTGAAGGTCCTTTTTTAGTTTCTGAAAAGAAAAACAAAAATGGCCGCTTGTATGAATACAATACAATGAAAAAAGAAGTTCATCGTTACACCGATGAGTATATTAATAAAAATCGTGCTTTTGGAGAATTAGGTCATCCTGATACTCCAACCATTAACTTGGACCGTGTATCACACATGATTGTTGGTCTCAAAGAAGATGGTCACCAATGGATTGGTAAAGCTAAGATTCTTGACACACCTATGGGTCAAATTGCTCGCCAATTGATTGAAGGTGGCGCCCAATTAGGTGTATCGTCAAGAGGTATGGGTTCATTGAAAAACGTTAATGGTGTAAACGTTGTTCAGAACGATTTTTATCTAGCCACAGCGGCAGATATAGTAGCAGATCCTTCTGCGCCTGGTGCATTTGTACAAGGTATCATGGAAGGTAAAGAATGGATGTTAGTAAATGGTGTTTGGACAGAACAATATGTTGAGGAAGCTAAGAAACAAATTCGTAAAGCTTCTAGTAAAGATATTGAACTAGTAAGTCTACACATATTTGAAAACTTCATGAAAAAACTTTAAATATAAATATATCCAATAAATCAAGGAGATTTTCAAAATGGGAAAATTTAATCTGACCGAAGCCGCTAAAGATATCCTTTTAGGCGAAGGTTCAAAAGAAACATTTGACGCTAACATTGCTGCTAAGAAGTCACAGCGTGGTAGCGAAGGTACTCAAGGTCAAAAAGGTATGGTCGGCCAAGATAAGTTACCTACATCTACTGTTGCTGGTCAACAAGATGTTGGTGAAATCGGTCAATCACCAGAAGAAATGGATGATAAGTTGCCTGAGTATACAAAAGGCACACCATCCGCAACTCCTCCTGGTGCTACTCCTCCTGTTGGTTCAGAAAAAGATGGCGTTGGCATTTCCAAGCCACAAGGTCAACCACAAGAGACAATGGGTCGCCACGATTTAACACATACTGCTCAAGCACAAGCAACTGATTACGAAGCAATTCGTGACCGTATTGCTGGTAAAATGGCAGCACAAACAATGCAAGCTAATCCAGGTGCAACATTTCAACAATATGAAAGTACAGATATGTCCGCTGATATTGATGCGTTAATGGAAGGCGAATCACTTTCCGAAGATTTCAAAGTTAAAGCAACTACCATTTTTGAAGCTGCTGTATTGTCCCGTGTTGATGCAATTGTTGCTGATGTTGAATCACAATTGACAGAACAGTTTGACATCGCCGTAGACCAAATCAAAGAAGAAATGGCTGCCAAAGTTGATGATTACCTCAACTACATGGTTGAAGAATGGATGAAAGAAAACGAAGTTGCTATTGAGAAAGCTCTCAAAGCAGAAATCGCTGAAGAATTTATGGACGGTTTACGCAATTTGTTTGTTGAACACTATATTGATATCCCTACCGAAAAGGTAGACGTTGTTGAAGAACTCTCTGCTAAAGTAGAAGAACTTGAAGCTTCTTTGAATGAGCAAATCAACAAAGGTGTTGAACTTACAAAAGAATTAAACGAACAGAAAAAAATTGAGGCTATCTACACAGCGTGTGAAGGCCTGACTCAAACCCAAGTAGAAAAATTGAAATCGCTCGCAGAGAACGTAGAATTTACTACTGAAACAGAATTCAATGCAAAATTGAATGTTTTGAAAGAGTCATATTTCAAAGCAGAAGTAAAAATTGCTGAGAGTTCTGACTTAAACGAAGGCGTTGAAGTTGAAGAAGAAAAGAAACAATCCGTTTCTGCTGACCCTTCAATGGACGTCTACGCTAAAGCAATCTCACAGAGTTTGGTAAAATAATAAATAAAATTTACCATTAAAGATACCTAACAAGGAGAATTAAATGTATTTAACAGAAGAACTACAAAAGAAATGGCATCCAGTTCTGGAGCATCCAGAATTAGACGCTATTAAAGACCCATACAAGAAGGCTGTTACTGCTCTTGTTTTGGAAAATCAACAACAAGCTATGGCTAAAGACCGTTCAGTATTGAACGAAACTGCTGACGCTGGTCCAACCAACGTTGCTGGTGGTGTTCAAAACTTTGACCCAATTTTGATTTCTTTAGTACGCCGTGCTTTGCCAAATCTTATTGCTTATGACGTTGCTGGTGTTCAACCAATGACTGGTCCTACTGGTTTGATTTTTGCAATGCGTGCTCGTTACAACACACAACAAGGTACAGAAGCTTTCTACAACGAAGCCAATACCATGTTCTCTGGTCAAGGTTCCGCAAACGGTGTATTCAATAACTACGGTTTCTTGGGTACAACTGCTACAGATACAGCAAACTCTGCTGTTTCTAACGAAGCTGCTAACTCATTCACAACTGGTATTGGTCTACAAACCGCCGTTGCTGAACAGTTAGGTGCTGACGGTGCTAACAGTTTCCAACAGATGGCCTTCTCTATCGAGAAAGTTACTGTAACTGCTCAATCCCGTGCCTTGAAAGCTGAATACTCATTAGAACTCGCACAAGACTTGAAAGCAATCCATGGTCTTGATGCTGAAACAGAATTGTCAAACATTCTGTCTACTGAGATTCTTGCTGAAATCAACCGTGAAGTTATCCGTACAATCTATTTGTCCGCTGTTGTTGGCGCACAATACGGTACAGTAACACAAGGTTATTTCGACTTGGATACAGACTCTAACGGTCGTTGGTCTGTTGAGCGTTTCAAAGGTTTGATTTTCCAAATTGAACGTGATGCTAACGTAATTGCTAAGCAAACACGTCGTGGAAAAGGTAACGTATTGATTGTTTCTTCTGACGTAGCTTCTGCAATGGCTATGGCAGGCGTTCTTTCATACACACCTGCTCTTCAAGCTGACTTGCAAGTAGATGACACAGGTAATACATTTGCTGGTATGTTACATGGTCGTATCAAGGTTTACATCGACCCATACTATGGTGGTTATACTTCTAACCAAGAACTCGTAACTATCGGTTACAAAGGTTCTAGCCCATACGATGCTGGCTTGTTCTATTGCCCATACGTTCCATTACAAATGGTTCGTGCAGTTGACCAGTTTACATTCCAACCAAAGATTGGATTCAAAACTCGTTACGGTATGGTAGCAAACCCATTTGCTGCTGGTTTGAATCAGAATAGCGGTATCATTCAACCACGCACCAACGTTTACTATCGTATTTTCGGTGTTAAGAACTTGATGTAATCGTCAAAGAAAATAAGTCAACATAGATTGACATTTTCAGAGAGACTCCTTCGGGAGTCTCTTTTTTTATGGCCTAAATATCCGTATGACAGCACTTACAAGAACTCCTCAAAATACCAATTATCTACAACCGACCAAGTTTATCATGGCGTTTGATAGAATCCCTAATGTCCAGTATTTCTGCCAGTCAGTAAATATACCTGGAATGCAACTAGGCGCAGCCCCATTGAATTTTCCTGGTCTTGATGTAAATGCCCCTGGTACCAAAATGATGTACAACCAGTTAGCCATGACATTTACTGTGGATGAACCAATGAAGTCATGGCAAGATTTACACTCTTGGTTCCGTTCCATTGCGTCTCCAGCAGGCACGGATGAACGGAATAGGTTGGCGGCACTACAAAGTAAGAGAACTACCGGTCCTAAGTCTTATTCTGATGCCACTTTGACGGTTCTTTCGGCATTAAATAACCCTTTATTCCGTGTCCGTTATTATAATTGTTTTCCAATTTCTTTATCAGACATCCAGTTTGATACCAAAATGTCGGCAGATGATATTATTACTTCCGATGCCATCTTTCTATTTGATTACTTTGACTTTGAAACTGCTTGACAATTAACATTGAGTGTGTTAATATATTAAATTGGTGTTAAACTATTGAAAATATTATGGAAAATCTTGAACAAGTATTAAAGTATTGGGAATCAGATGCAGACATGGACCAGACAGAGCCTGGTAAAGAACTGTTAAAGATACCTAAACTACACAACAAATACCTCAGTATTCTTACTAAACACAAAATTGCCTCAAAGAAGGCACATTTTGATTATCTCCGTATGCGTAAAGTCAAATGGGAGTATTATACAGGCAAGATGTCACAAGAAGAATTGGCTGAATACGGTTGGGAACCATTTCAGTTTACACTCAAATCCGACATTACTACATACTTAGAGGCTGATAGTGATTTGATTAAACTATTGGAAAAGAAAGTATATCATGAAGAAACCATTTCGGTGATTGAATCTATTATGAATGAATTGAAACAAAGAACATGGCAGTTGCGTGACTTTATCTCATGGGAGAAATTTATTGGCGGGCAGTGACGGATAAATTCGGTTATAAATACTCCAAAAAGGAGTGTATATGGAAGATATTTTTGAAGGTCTTAAAGATGTTAAAATTGATGAAATACAAAACAAAGAATTTATTGAATATAAAGAATTGTGTGTAATTGGTGCCCAAACAAGAAACGCTACAATGGTTGAATGTCCACATTGTAAAGTAGTTGGTAATGAACCTAACATGATACGTTGGCATTTTGATAATTGTGAAACAAAATTAAGGTGTTGTGAACAATGTGGTAATACAATACCAAGGCAAGGAATAAAACCATTTTTATATAATGTTAAAAAATATTGTAATAGAAAATGTTATATGGATAACAAAAAAGGTAAACCACCTATTGTTATGACGGATGAAGTTAAAAATAAATTATCGGTGATTAGAAAAGAATGGTGGAAAAACCAGAAATCCTCATAAGTAAAGTTAATGAGGTATACGCAAAAATTACAGCAGAAAAAAGTATTCTAAAAGAAGCTTCAGAATATTTTACTTTTTTTGTGCCAGGATATCAATTTGTTCCGGCTTATAGAAATAAAATTTGGGACGGGCGCATAAGACTCCTAAATTTACAAAACAATCAACTCTATATTGGATTACTTCCATATTTTGAACTGTTTTGTGAAGAAAGGCAATACAAATTTGAACTACAAGATAGTTTAGATTTTGAAGATGAATTCTCGGTTTATCATGCCAAAAAGTTTGTTGAACAATTAAACATTCATTCAAACGGCAAACCAATCGAAGTAAGAGAACATCAGTTAAATGCTTTTGTTCATGCCATGCAAAAGAAACGAACCTTGTTGGTTTCTCCTACCGCTTCTGGCAAATCTCTTATCATCTATCTTATTTTCCAACAATTACACAAATACCAAAATTTAAAAGGTCTTGTTATTGTTCCAACAACATCTTTGGTTGAACAATTATATTCTGATTTTGGTGATTACAATGATGGTGAAATGACTAATGTTCACCGTATTTACCAAGGTAAAGAAAAAGAATCTGACAAAGACTTAACCATTTCTACGTGGCAATCATTATATAAGATGCCACCAGAATATTTTAAGCAGTTCGATTATATTATTGGTGACGAAGCCCATCTATTCAAAGCACAATCTCTTACAACAATTCTTACCTCTTGTGTTAATGCCAAATATCGTATTGGTCTTACAGGCACACTTGATGGTACCAAAACACACAAACTGGTGTTAGAAGGTCTTTTTGGTCCTGTTCGTAAAGTAATTACCACAAAAGAGTTAATCACTCAACAGAAACTTTCACAATTTGAAATTAAGTGTTTAGTGTTGAAACATTCCGATGAAGAAGCATTACGAATAAAAGATGCAACTTACCAAGAAGAAATTGAATATCTCATTTCACACGAAGCCAGAAATAAATTCATTAAAAATCTTACAGTTAGCTTAGGTAAAAATACTTTGGTTCTTTTCCAAATGGTTGACAAACATGGTAGGATACTGTATGATATGATAAGACAAACAGAGAAGATTGGCAATAGAAAAGTTTTCTTTGTTTATGGTGGTACAGAAACTTCTGACCGTGAAGAAATAAGAAAGATTATGGAGACAGAGAACGATGCTATTATTGTGGCTTCTTTTGGGACTTTTAGTACTGGTATTAATATTAGGAATTTGCATAACATTATTTTTGCAATGCCAACTAAATCGAGCATTCGAACTTTGCAAAGCATTGGACGAGGCCTACGACAAAGTGAAGGAAAAGAAATAGCGGTGTTATACGATATTTCGGATGACCTTAGACATAAAAAACATATGAACTATACTCTTAAACATTTTGTGGAAAGAACTAAGATATATAATGAAGAGCAGTTCCCTTTTAAAATATACAAGATTGGATTAAAAAATGCCTGAGTATAAAACACAAATTATTAAATTACAAAATGGAACTGATTTGATTGCCAATGTTACCTTACATGGTAATGAACAATACATTTTAGAAGAACCAATGGAATTTGGATTAGATTTTCGTGGCAGAGAATCTGGCTTAGTTATGAAACATTGGTTGCCAGTACAGTTACTTAAAAAGAACTCGATTGAAATCCATTCTAAAGATATTCTTTCTTTTATGGATCCTGAGGAAGAGTTCTGTGAATATTATATTAATACGGTATCAAAGATTAAAGAGTTGTTAAAAGCTAAACAACTAGTTTCTGAGATGGATGAAGATGAACTACAAGATATTATGAATCAATTTGAGGATATGAATTATCATGGAAATATATTACATTAATACTTTCAACCAAGGACATACTCGACTATACACACTTGTCAAGCGTATGTCAATAACATTATGTGGTAATTATGGCGACTAAGAAAAAAGAATATGTTAATAACGGAGACTTTCTCAAGGCTCTGATTGATTATAAAGAAGGTTGTAAGTTAGCAAAGAAGAACAAAACAGCACCTCCTGCTATTCCCAATTACATTGGTGAATGCTTTATGAAGATTGCTGAAGGTCTTTCACATAAGCCAAACTTCATAAACTATACCTATCGTGATGAAATGATTTCAGATGGCATTGAAAACTGTTTAATGTACTTTGAAAATTTTGATCCAGCAAAGTCTAAGAATCCATTTGCCTATTTTACCCAAATCATTTACTTTGCCTTTTTACGAAGAATCAGTAAAGAAAAGAAACAAACTTATGTCAAGTACAAAGCTACCGAACAGATGGGTATTTTAGATGAGTTTGAAATGATGGAACTTGAAGATGGTACCACAAGACAGTTTGAGTTATATGATAACATCTCCGAGTTTATTGGCAATTATGAAGAAACCAAAAAGGCAAAGAAAGCGGTAAAGAAGCCCAAAGGTATTGAAAAGTTCGTAGAGGAGTGATATAATGTATAAATTAACTTATACCCTTTCTAGTGGTGGTGTTAGATTCAAGGCGTTTGAAACGTTCCATGAAGCAATTGAATTTTCACGCAATTTAAAACCTATTGATTCAGTAATTGAAATTAAACATTATGACAACGTTGACAACAAAAAACAGGACCGAAACTAAAGTAGCAGTTATTACCGACCAACACTTTGGCGCCCGTAATGATTCTATTCAGTTTCTTGACTACTATGAGAAGTTTTATTCAGAAACATTCTTTCCTACTCTCAAGTCTGAGGGTATTACTACTCTGTTTATCCTTGGGGATACTTTTGACCGCCGTAAGTATGTAAACTTTTTTAGTTACAAACGTGCCAGAGAAATGTTCTTTGACAAACTGGTAGATATGGATATTCAAGTATTCATGTTGGCAGGTAATCATGATACCTATTTTAAAAATACCAACGAAGTAAATTCTGTTCGATTGCTGTTACAAGAATACCATAACATTACGGTATTTGATAAACCAACAACACTTACTATTGAAGGTATTGATATTCCTATTTGTATGATGCCTTGGATTTGTGCAGAAAACCATGACGAATCTATGCAGATATTGAAAAACACCAAAGCAAATATTGTTATGGGTCATTTTGAAATACCAGGATTCTTGATGCATCCAGGTATGCCATCACATGAAGGAGTAAATCGTGATGTATTTAAACGATTTGATATGGTTCTTAGTGGCCATTATCACCACCGTTCTTCTGATGGTAACATACATTATCTTGGGAATCCATATCAACTTACATGGCAGGATTACAATGATGTCCGTGGTTTTCATTTACTTGATTTGAAAACGCTCGATATGAAGTTTATTGAAAATCCTAATGTAATGTTCCATCGTATCTCTTATAATGATAAAGAAAATAGTATTACCGAAATTACCAGTCGTGATTTAAGCAAGTATGCCAACACCTATGTTAAGGTTGTGGTAATTCACAAAACTAATCCACATCTGTTTGACCGGTTCATGGAGAATCTATACAAGGTTAATCCAATCGATATTACCATTGTCGAGGACTTTAATGACTTGACAGAAGGTATAGAAGATGATATGATTGATGAAGCAGAAGATACTGTTACAATCATTAATAAGTTTGTGGATAATATCCACGATGAAAACATTGACAATGAAAAATTAAAAACAGTATTAAAAGAGTTATACATTGAAGCACTAAACCAAGAACAGGCATGATTACATTTGAGAAAGTCCGTTGGAAAAACTTCCTTTCAACTGGCGCAGCATTTACTGAAATCAACTTTCAAAAATCACCAAACACACTAATCATTGGTAACAATGGTGCGGGTAAATCCACCATTCTGGATGCCTTGTGTTTTGGTCTTTTTGGTAAACCATTTCGTAAAATCAATAAACCACAACTATTAAATTCTATCAATAATCAGGCAGCTGTTGTTGAGATTGAGTTTTCTATTGGCAAAAAGAAATATAAAGTCATTCGTGGTATCAAACCAAATACATTTGAAATCTATCAGAATGATGTATTACTAAATCAAGATGCGGCATCCAAAGATTACCAAGAACACCTAGAAAAGTTTATTCTTAGATTAAACTATAAATCATTTACTCAGGTCGTTATTCTTGGTTCGGCATCGTTTGTTCCTTTTATGCAATTGTCTCCGGCAGATAGACGAAACATCATTGAAGATTTACTTGACATTGGTATCTTCTCATCAATGAATGGTATGGTCAAAGAAAAGATGTCTGAAATTAAAGAGTCGACCACAAAGAACAAATATGAAATGCAAATAACAACTGAAAAGATTAACTTTCAGAAACAAAATATTGAAGAACATAAGAACCGTTCTGAAGCCGAAATTGAGAAAAAGAAAAAAGAAGTTAAGGAAAGTATAGACCAAAACTTTACCTTACAAAGAGACATTGATTTAATTCAAAAACATATTGATGTATTACAAAGCAAGATACAAGATAAACTTGCCGTAGAAAAGAAAAGTTCCAAATTATTACAGTTGGAATCTAAATTAGAATCTCGTTTAAAGAAATTAGATAAGGAGTATAAATTCTATGAAGAAAACCACGACTGCCCAACCTGCAAACAAAGTATTGCTGACACCTTCCGACATAGCCAGCTTAGTGGAATCGATAAAACAAAAGGAGAAATTGGAGTTGGAATCCAGGATATTGAAACAAAAATCCAAGAAGCGAACAACCGCATCGAAGAAATCCAAAAAATAGTCAAGCATATTCAAGAACACAATAATGAAATTGTCAAACACAATTCTACCATATCAGCAATCAACACTTACATTTCTAAACTCCAAAAAGAAATTGAAGATTTATCTACGCTTCGAGAGAGCATCGAAAGTGAGAATGATAAACTTAAAGAACTTAAATCAGAACTTGGTGCTTTGGTTAAAAAACAGGAAGAACTAGCCGAACAAAAACAGTATTATGAATTTGCTGGTTCTTTATTAAAAGATACTGGTATTAAAACCAAGATTATCAAACAATACTTGCCTATCATGAATAAATTGATTAACAAGTATTTGACTGCCATGGATTTCTTTGTGAACTTCAATATCAATGAACAGTTTGAAGAAACCATTAAGAGTAGACATCGTGATGAATTTTCTTATGCCAACTTTTCTGAAGGTGAGAAGATGCGTATTGATTTGGCATTATTGTTTACTTGGCGACAGATTGCTAAATTGAAGAACTCAACAAATACCAACTTGTTGATTCTGGATGAAGTATTTGATTCATCTTTAGATGGTGTTGGTACAGAAGAATTTTTGAAGTTGATACACGAAATGGGAACAGATACTAATGTATTTGTTATCTCACATAAAGGCGACCAATTGTTTGACAAGTTCAGGTCGATTATTAAATTTGAAAAGCATAATAATTTTTCAAGGATTGCAAAATAAGGGATTAAAACCCCGGTAGTAAACATTCGGTAAAACGAATGGGTAATTTAAAACACTAACCAACCTTAAAAAGGAGTATTAAAATGGAAACAATTGTTGCAATCAAAAATCACGGTAAATTTACCGAAGAACATAAACAAACTGTTGAATTGTTTTTAAGACGAGAAGCTTTTCCACAATTCTATACAAACGATGTTTTTAAATCATTAGAATATGATGGCGTTCATTTAATTGAAGAAAATTTAATTATTCGACAAGGCGAAGGAGCTTCACAATTAGTTAGGCATGAAGGTTTAAATCCAAAATATGAAGATATTAAAGCCGACATCAATGAAAATGGTTGGAGATTATATGAAAAACCATTATTTGTTAAACGTGAGCCCATTGGCGGAAAATTTAAGTTATTAGATGGTGTAACTAAAGATAAAATTTTAGCAGAAAAAAAATTCAAAAATCGCATTTGTGTTATTGTAAACATTGATGAAAAAGAAGAACGTGAATATGGAAATCGTTTAAATGCAGGAGAAGATAGTTCTCCTGCTGGTTTAATTAAAGAAGTTGATATCATTTCTTTAATTGAATACCAGATTAAAGAAGGAATCATTGAAAATGATGTTGACCAAATAAAAGAAGTTATTGACAAAGTTTGTGGTAAAGGTAAGTTTTCATCCAAACGGCGTTCAGACTTGGCTTTTCAAATTTGGCATCAACAAAATGCAATTATTAGTTCTAGTCTTTTACCCCGAGTTTGGGCTAACGGATCTGATGCGGAATCATGGTTAACAAGAACCAAATATATTGAAACCCCAACCGTTGTTTATTTGCCTTATGCGGCTTCATCTCCCATGAAAGCAGTTTTTGCTGCAGCTAAATTAGCTCAAGAAAAACCAGGTAAAGAAATTCGTGTTGTAATATTTGTAAGTAAATTAAAAGGATATGATTTAAAAAAATGTTACTTAGATGCTGTATTGAAATTTAAATCTGATTGGTATTACTACATGGCATTATTAGGTGAGACTTATTATAATGGTGCTCAAGTTAAAAATTCAAAAGTTATTTTATTTGGATGTATTCCTTCTAACATTGAGGATATTTGTGAAGATATGGATAAACTAATTGTTTTTGGTAAAAACGACCAAAAAATTAATAATAATTATTTGGTAGGACAAAATTTAAATACATTTTTTGATTTGGACGGAGAAGAAGATGAGTGAAATAATTAGTTTTAACACGGAAGAATTGGCACGAAATCCTAGCGTTGCTACACAAACAGTACCAACATTTAAATTGGTATCAGAAGAACATCCGATTCTTAAAGAAGTTATGCCTGAATTTGATTTTGGTAATCCACCTGTAAATCCAAATGAGTTTGCCTCATCTTTGGTTGAGACCTGTAAGTTACATAAAGGTTATGGTTTATCTGCCAATCAATGTGGATTTAAACATCGTGTTTTTGTAATGGGTTCAGGTGATAGTTATGTGGCACACTTTAATCCTAAACTTGTTAAGGAGTATGGCGAAGCACATATGGTAGAAGGTTGCCTTTCTTTCCCTTTCATGGGATTAAGAATTACCAGACCTTCTATGGTTGATGTAGAATACCAAGACTTTAATGGTGAAAAAAGAACGGCAACATATTCTGGCATATCTGCTCGTTGTTTCTTACATGAGCTTGACCATATGAATGGTATCGTGTATACTAGCCGTGCTAAACCTCTGGCATTGGAACAAGGTAAAAAGAAACGCAGTAAATTGATGAAAAGTTTAAGACTAAGATAATGGCAACACCTATTGAGTATGTAGAAGAACAATGGAAAAAGTGGTCAGAAGCAAACACCACCTTTGAACACATTGATGAAGAAGCGATGAAACGAGCCCTCATCGAGGACCTAACATATGCTTCTCAAATGGATGTCCGTGAATATACTTTATACCAAAAGTGGTGTGAAGTAAAAGAAAGATATCCTGTTGAAGAAATCTCTACATTGTTTGGTGAAGAATTACAGATGGTGGATCCTGAACAAAAGAAATTAGTTGATAAAGTCAAATCTAATTTTTGGATGCCACAAGAACCTGATGATTATGAAAAATTAAAACCAGTTATGGTATTATCAAATGGTCCTGATGCCGAGCGATGGAATGCCATTCGTACCTTTTCTTCTACAATGAAGAATAACTCTAACATTGGTCGTAATTTATTCTATGTTCTTACTGATGAAGTAACAGGTAAGTATCTTGGTGTTATCTGTATCTCCTCAGACTTCCTGGACTTGACTCCGAGAGATAATGCAATCGGATGGTCGAGAGATGTTAAGACACAGCAACACATGATTAATCATACTGCGATTGGATCCACCATCGTTCCGCTACAACCACTAGGTTATAATTACATGGGTGGTAAGTTATTGGCATTGATGTGTTTATCTGATACAGTTCAAGCAGATTGGAAACGACAATATGGAGACACTCTTGTTGGCGTTACTACAACGTCACTCTACGGAAAAACAAAAGCTGGAGGACTCTCTCAGTATGACGGCCTTGAACATTGGAATCCTATGGGTTTTTCTTCTGGTTCTGTGGCTTTCGAACCATCGAGAGCGACCAAGAGATTAGTATTTGATTGGATTAAAGAGAACCATACTCGTAAATATTTTGAGTGGTGGGAAGCAAAGAATCAACAAGGTCTACCATTGAAGCGTGACCACAAGAATCGTTCATTAAATTTTGCCTATTCTAAACTTGGCATTCCTAAAGAATTGATTCGTACCGAACATCAACGTGGTATTTACTTTAGTCCACTTTATAATAATACCAATGAATTTCTCCGTAAAGAAATTACAGATAAAGATTTGGTAAAGTCGTTTGATACCAGTGAAGAAGCATTGTCTACCATTTGGAAAACAAAGTATGCCAAAGGTCGTATTCGGCAATTACAGAAAAAAGGCAATGTTTCATATGAAACTCTTTTCTATGATGATTTGATTTACCTATCATGGGAAGAAACCAAAGCAAAATATTTACCACAAGTTGGTCGATAAATGCTTGACAAACACACATACATAATGATATGATGTGAGAACTTGCAACACGCAAGGATTTTTTAACTTTACTATGGAGTATTACTATGAGCAATTTATCTGCTAAAGAAAAGATGTTGAACGCTTTACAACAACCTTCTGGTTACAACACTTTTACTGTCAAACAAGCACAACGCCGTTTCGGCATTACCAATGTTACCGCCCGCATTGACGAACTCCGTCAAGAAGGTCATGTAATCTACACCAACAAGAAAACTGTTGATGGTAAGAAAGTTGCTTTCTATCGTATGGGTAAGCCAACTAAGGGTTTAGTTAAGGCTGCACTCAAAGCTGGTTATTCATTAGCTTAATCTGTGTGTTGGGGGACTTCGGTCCCCCTTTTTAAATTATCGGAGCACAAATGGAAATTTCAATTAAAAAAGAAGATTTACAAACAAAGAGTCTGTTTGTAGCAACCCCAATGTATGGCGGCCAAAATCACGGTCTCTATATGAAAGCCTGCCTTGATTTACAAGGTATGTGTATGCAGTATGGCGTACAAATCAAATTCTCATTCTTATTCAATGAGTCCCTAATTACACGAGCAAGAAACTATCTTGTTGACGAATTTATCCATCGTTCCGATTGCACTCATATGTTGTTTATCGATTCTGATATTCATTTCAATCCACAAGATGTAATCGCTTTATTGGCTATGGACAAAGACGTATCAGGCGGTCCTTATCCTAAGAAAGCAATTAAGTGGAAATCTGTTAAGACAGCAATCAAAAAGAATCCTGATATTGATGCTGACCTTTTGGCAAAAGTAACAGGTGATTATGTTTTCAATCCTGTTAAAGGTACGGCACAATTTACTGTGTCTGAACCACTTGAAGTATTAGAAATTGGTACTGGCTTCATGATGATTAAGCGTGAAGTATTTGCTAAAATGCAAGAAGCATATCCAATGATTCGATACAAACCAGACCACGTTGGTCAGGCACACTTTGATGGTTCTCGTTACATTCATGCCTTCTTTGATACTGTAATTGATTCCAAAGATTCTATTACAGGCGGAGGTTCAGACCGTTACTTATCAGAAGATTATATGTTCTGTCAGATGTGGCGTAAAATCGGTGGTACAATCCATCTCTGTCCATGGATGAGAACATCTCATATTGGAACTTATCACTTCCAAGGAGATATGCCGGCTGTTGCTAATTATGTCGGAGAAATGTAATGTATAACATTGAAAAACTAAGAGAATTGTTGCGTAAGATTCCTTATCGTGCAATTCCAGCAAATACTGTTTCTAGTATTGAAACAATTCGAGATTTATATCGTAAGGAAAAGTAATGAGAACACTTGATGGTAAAAATACTGTGCATGAGCCGCCAGAAGATTGGATGAAACAACATTTAGAAAGTAATTTTAAAACAATGGCTAATACTACATGGAGATATGATTATGAAAAGAATACTGTCACCAATGAACCTTATACATTAAGATTACATGATAATTCAGTAAAAACATCTTATGGTCCGGCAGATTATCAATTTGAACATTCTTCTGTTGATAAAGTAAAGGCATCACAGATTGCAACCACAGGTGGTCGTAAATTTGATGGCGGTAAATTGCAGTATGGTTTAGTGCCACCAAATGCACTTAAAGCAACAGTAGAGATTTTAACTTTTGGTGCAGAGAAGTATGAACCGGATAATTGGAAAAAAGTACCAGATTCCAAGCGTAGATATTTTGATGCTGCACAACGGCATCTGTGGGCTTGGAAATCTGGTGAACAAAATGACCAAGAAACTGGTAAGAATCACTTGGCACATGCGCTGTGCTGCTTGATGTTTTTGTACGAACATGATACAATTAATTTTTTAGATAATGGAGAAGTAAATGAAGCTGTCAAATGAAACCCTCGTAGTACTTAAAAACTTTGCTACAATCAATCAAGGTTTAAAGTTTAAAAAAGGCAATACACTAAAAACCATTTCTGGTTCTAAGAATGTTATGGCTGAAGCAGAAATCAAAGATGCTTTTGATGATGAGTTTTGTGTTGAAGATTTGAATGAATTCTTATCAGTACATTCTTTGTTTAAAGACAAAGCAGAATTGGTATTTGATGAGAAGAATATCAACTTTCAAAATGGTCGTCAGAAAATTAAGTATCGTAAAACTGCCGATTCAATGATTACTGTTGCACCAGAAAAAACTTTAAATCTTCCTACTAAGGATGTTGAGTTTACATTGACAGCAGAAGATTACGAGTGGATTCTAAAGACTTGTTCAGTATTGAAGTCTCCTAATATTGCCGTTGAATCTGATGGCGATAAAATTCAAATCGTTACTTTTGACCAAGACAATGATGCTGCACATACCAATTCACTTGAAATTGGCACAGGCGATGGCAAGAAGTATAAGATTGTTTATAACACAGACAATTTCAAAATGATTCCTGGCACTTATTCTGCCGTAATCTCCTTCAAAGGTCTAACCCATTTCACCAATACAAAAGATAAGATTCAGTATTGGATCGCAAATGAGAAAAAAGGCACAGTAGTACCTGCCTAATGGAACCTTTAGTTATTGATGATTTTCTTCCGGTGGAATTTCAAGATTCCATCGTAAGATTATTAACTAGTCATGAGTTTCCTTGGACTTTCTTTCCTTGGTCTGTAAGTGAATATCCTTTGGATGAACATTATTATATTGATGAACCATTCAAAGAGCATATTCAGTTCCGTCATATGTTTGCTCGTGATGGTGAAATTGAAAGTAAATTCTTTCAATACATTGCACCTCTAATTGCTGAGTATCAACAAAGAATGGGAGAGACGGATACTTTCCTACAAAGAATCAAAGCCAATCTTTTACTACCACAAGCAGGACCAACAAGACAACAACCTCATACTGATGGTATGCGTCTGCTTGATGGTGTTTATAATAGTGTTGGCAGAAAAACATTATTGTACTATGTAAATGATGCAGATGGTGATACAATCTTTTATGATAAGTATTTTCTAGGTGAACCTCTTGGTCTTATAAAAGAACATTCGAGAGTTACACCAAAGAAAGGCAGAGCAGTTATATTTGATTCAAATCTAATTCACGGAGGAAATTGTCCAAAGAATTCAGATTATAGAATGGTAGTAAATTGTGTTTTATCTTAATTATATTATGGGAGTTTTGAATGAGCGAGCATTTATTATGGGTGGAGAAGTATAGGCCACAACGGGTGGAAGACTGTATCTTGCCAGATGCAATTAAATCCACCTTTCAAGAGTATGTCAATCGAAAAGAAATACCAAACCTACTATTATCGGGTTCTGCCGGCGTTGGCAAGACTACGATTGCAAAAGCCCTCTGTGAAGAAATTGGTTGCGACTATATTGTTATCAATGGTTCTGATGAGTCTGGTATTGATGTTCTTCGTACTAAAATCAAAAGTTATGCTTCATCGGTTTCTCTCATGGGTGGTCGCAAAGTCATCATCATAGATGAGGCAGACTATCTTAATCCTAATTCAACTCAACCAGCGTTGCGAGGTGCAATTGAAGAATATTCTTCCAACTGTTCGTTTATCTTTACCTGTAATTTTAAAAATCGTATTATCGATCCGATCCACTCTCGTTGTTCTGTTATCGATTTTAAAATCAACGGTTCTAAACAAAAGATGGCTGCAGCATTCTTTAAAAGAGTTGAATGGATTTTGGAACAAGAAAAAGTTCCTTATGACAAATCTGTTGTCGCCGCAGTCGTTACAAAACATTTTCCGGACAATCGTAGGGTTCTTAATGAACTTCAAAGATATGCCGTTTCTGGAAGTATCGATACTGGTATTCTTTCCTCTGTTGCTGATATACAACTTAGCGAGTTGGTTACATCGTTAAAAGAAAAAGATTTTGGTTCTGTTCGTAAATGGGTTACAAATAATTTAGATAATGATCCTGTTAAAATTTATCGTAAGTTATATGAAAGTCTTTATGAATCTTTAAAACCAAATTCTGTGCCACAATTGGTACTTCATTTGGCAAAATATCAATATCAAGCAGCATTTGTTCCAGACCACGAACTGAATATGGTGGCTTGCCTCACAGAAATTATGGTGGACTGTGAGTTCAAATAATGCCAGATTTATTCAAAGAGATTGTACCTTCAATCTTACAAACTAAGAAAAATCCATTCCAAGATGAACATGATTATAAAGATTATGTACCTTTTGTAGTCAATCGAGCCTTGTCATTTCACCAAGACTGTGTTCTATATGCCAACGAGATGAACATCAATCCAGCGTTGGATAAAGATATGCAGTATTTGTTTTATCTAAATACTATCAGGTCAATGAAACGGAAATTCCAACCGTGGCAGAAAACATTGGCCGACAAAGATATAGAAGCCGTTAAAAAATACTTTGGATATAATAGTCAAAAGGCCAAAGAAGCTTTGCGTATTCTAAATGATGACCAAATCGCTGAAATAAGAACAATTACAGAAAAAGGCGGAGTGACCAAGTAATGATTTCAATTATAGATTTAGTTGAAGTTACATTAGGTGAAAAAGATGATTTCTTGAAGGTTCGTGAAACTCTTACACGCATCGGTGTAGCTTCCAAAAAAGACAGAATCCTGTACCAATCATGCCATATCTTGCACAAGCAAGGTAAGTATTACATCGTACACTTTAAAGAACTGTTTGCTTTAGATGGTAAACCTACTGATATCTCAGAAAATGACTTGTCTCGCAGGAATGCCATTGCCAAGTTGTTACAAGATTGGGGATTGGTAAAAGTGGTAAATCAAAAACAGATTGAAACACCAGCACCAATCTTTCTTTCCCAAATTAAGATCCTGTCTCATAAAGAGAAGGATGGTTGGGAATTGACACCAAAATACAATATTGGTAAGAAACCAGGTTCTTATTGACAAAGTAGTATAAATACTGATACAATTATGTGCCGTGCTCATTTGAGGCGGCAGTTTTGATAACCTCGCTTAAATTAAGGAGAAAATATGACAAGCGCAACTTTATCTTTATTCCCACAATGGGCTTCCCTCCATAAGTCTTTGGATCCATTCACAGTTGGTTTTGATGATGTATTAGACCAAATCCGTGATATCTCTGAGACAGTCGCCAAGGCAACACCTGGTTACCCTCCATATAACATCAAACAAGTCAAAGAAAACAAGTATGTCATTGAAATGGCAGTTGCTGGTTTTGCTAAGACGGACATTGAAGTTACCTTAGAAGGTAATAAGTTGGTTATCCGTGGTGCAGCTGTTGAAAGTGATGAAGATCCAGCTAGTTTCATTTACAAAGGCATTGCTAATCGCAGTTTCAATCGTACCTTTACTCTTGCCGATAAGGTAGAGATTAAAGATGCCGAAATTGCAAATGGTATGCTTAAAGTCTGGCTAGAAAATATGGTAAAAGCACAGGATATGGTGAAGAAGATTGCCGTAAAATCCAAAGATGAATAACTGGTGGCCCGTTACCGATGAGGAATGGGAACAGTTAAATTATCCGGTTGGCAAATAATATAGGGGGTCTTGACTGACCCCCATTTTTGAGTTATAATTATATCATGAAAAAGAATCTTAGACCTGGTCATACAGGTACCAAAGCCATACTTAAAAAAGTTCGTGCCAAAAATGGTACGGATATCTTCTATACCTATTCAAATTGGGCAACCAATGAGATTGACGGTGTAACTTTTCTTCCTGTCGTAAGAGAAATACCTGACCCAAAGAAAAATCAGGTGGTACATTATATGCGTAAAGATAATATGGAGTATGTGAAATGAATCGTATTGAAATTTGGAATATTAATCAACGCAGATTGTTTGAACCTAGCAGCAAAGAAGATTTAAAACTTGTTAGAAAATATCTACATGACAATAAATGGGGTAATGATGGTTGTCCTTTCTACTTGGAATGGCCTTACCTAGATATACCTTCAATGTTAAAAGATAAAATCACAAAGTATACTTTGAAAGGATTGTAATGGATTGGCTAATGTACTCTGGTTGTAATATTACCTTGAAATTAAATCCGTTTCATTGGAGAATCTCATTCAAATACAATAAAACCAATGAGGTTTGGGAACAAGATGCTTTGTTGATTGAATTATTACCAATCACTATCCGTGTTTGGTTCGACAATGGAGAATGGTAATGCAAGGTTGGGGTAAACATATGGTCGTTGATGCCAAAGGGTGCCAATTAGACCGAGCCAGAGATCCTGAATACATCAGGCATTTTATTAAAGAACTGGTAACACAGATTGAAATGGTACCTTTTGGTGAACCACAAGTGGTACACTTTGCAGATAATACAGAAAAAGCAGGCTTCACGGCCATACAGTTAATTGAGACTTCCAATATTATGGCACACTTCTTGGACCATAATGGAGACCTCTACCTTGATGTATTCAGTTGTAAAGACTTTGAAAATCAAAGGGTTACGGATTGTCTACAATCTTTCTTTTCTCCTGAAAAGATTTATTATAATATTATTACAAGAGATGCAAGGCGATAAATACGCTTGAGTGAGAAGTTATAGGTTATGCTAGTTATTGGGTCAATTTACTAAGGAGTGACCTAAATGCAGCTAAGTATAGTTGGTTGTCCCGATAAAAAGCGGTTCAGACCCTATGTAAAACGTGCCGTATTGTTCTATGCGGAACAACTTATCTCGCAAAAATTGTTGGAAAACATATACTTACGGATTAAATTTAATCCAAAAATAGAGGCCTATGGTTATGCTTCTATTCTGGAGTATAACGATTCTCGTAAGGCTAGAGAATTTGAAATAGAGATTCATCCTGGTATTGGTGCTACTGAGATCCTAAAGACTCTGGCACATGAAATGACGCATATTAAACAGTATGCTTATCATGAAACAAACGAGACCTTAACTCGTTGGAAAGGTCTCAGGATCGATCCTGATAATACAGACTATTGGGTTCAACCATGGGAAATCGAAGCTCATGGAATGGAATCTGGACTATTTACCAAATTTGCCACAGAAGAAAAACTGTGGAATGTATTTACTGGTGTAGTTAATCCTGATTCTCCTATTGAAATGGAGCCATTAGGCTGGAAATAGTTTTGATTGTGTAGTGACTACAATGGAACACCGAAAACTTGTTAATGTCGACCAAAGCAAGAACCGGCCATGAAGAGCGGGGTCACCGTGGATTCAAGCACCAAACACAATCACCCAGCCCTTGTAGTTAAATGGTATAACAGTTGATTTGTAATCATCAATTCGCAGTTCGATTCTGTGCTGGGGCACCATCAAATATACCAAACTTTTGTATTGACTTCTTATAATTAAGATGTTATAGTATTACATATGCGGAGAGTAATAGTACGATAAAAGATACCATCTTTTGTTAGGTGAGCAAAGCATCACTCCGCTCCATGCGGGATTCGTTTAATGGTAGGACTTCAGTTTTCCAAACTGATAACATTGGTTCGATTCCAATATCCCGCTCCAGTTTTATTCCGAAGTAGCTCAGTTGGTAGAGTAGATGACTGTTAATCATTTGGTCGCTGGTTCGAGCCCAGCCTTTGGAGCCAATTATTGAGGATGTGCGGTAAAGGATAAGCAATCCTAACTGTCAAGGAACATCAACACCCCGGCGGTATGATCCAATATCTGGAGATTTTCCGTATGCTGAGAACGGAAGGAAGCTGTAAGCTGGGGTAGGCGGTGGTAGAGTTCGAAAGAATGGCCTTAAACGCTTAATCTACGACACGCCTATTAAACACACGACAGTATCCTCAATAATTGATTTTCTTAATAACAATCATCAAAACATATCATAAAGGCAATAACTAAAATTTATTGATTTGAGATATACATAATATTTTAACTATGGAGTAAATATGTCTATTACATTACAAAACCTTGAGAGTGCATTGGCTGGCGAATCAATGGCTCATATCAAGTATCGTTATTTTGCTAAAATTGCTCGTGAAGAAGGCTTTGAAGAAGTTGCCAAACATTTTGAACATACAGCAAACCAAGAGATTCTACACGCTTGGGGTCACCTCGAATTACTCATCGGTAAACCATCTACAAAAGAATGTTTAAAAAAAGCCATTGAAGGCGAAACATATGAGTTCACTACAATGTATCCTCAGTTCTTAGAAAATGCTATCAGCGAAAAGAATGCTCAAGCATCTACTGAATTCGTTGAACAAATTTCTGAATCAAAAGAACACGCTGAACAATTCAAAGCAAAATTGGCAGTATTAGAAAAAGCAGAGAAGCGTTTCAAGGCACTTAAAGGTGTTGAAGAACGTCACGCTAATGCCTATAAACAAATTTTGGAGACACTATAATGGAATATTATCGTTGCGTGGTCTGCGGCCACATTTTATCCGTAGAAGATTGGAATAGTTTGCCTGATGAAGTGCCTTGTCCTGAATGTGGTGTTAGTAAGTGGGACTATGAGTTGGTGAAAGAATAAGTAAAGGTATAGCGGAGTAGCTCAGAGGTAGAGCATTGGACTCATAATCCAGGGGGCGTTGGTTCGATTCCATCCTCCGCAACCAATAAGGAGATATTATGACTAAAGAAATTAAACCGGTAAAACCAAGCACCAAACGAGTACCAATGGTAGAAGGCCGTAAGAATATTCCTAATATTAAAAATAAAGGTCCTGTAGCACCAAAATCTTCCGCTCCAATGCGAAGGAGTGGAAGGGGAAGATAACTAAATAAACATTTAATATATTGACTAGGTAATTAAATTGTGACAAAAATATTATTCATTCTCAAGCGCAGAGAAGATTTCAATGCGAAGGTACATAACAAATTAGGATTAAGTACTGGCTTATATAATTCAGCCAAGTTTATGAATGATATGTTACTTGGTTGTGGCATTGATTCTGTTTTGGAAGTTGCTATCGATAATAATTGTATTGATAGATTAGTCCAACAACATAATCCAACTCATGTAATCATTGAAGCCTTATGGGTTGTTCCAACAAAATTTTCCGTATTACAAAAATTACATCCAAAAGTTAAATGGATTATTCGTTTACATTCTGAAATGCCTTTTATGGCAGGAGAAGGAATGGCAATGGATTGGCTTGGTGATTATGCTAAGTTTAAGAATATCGTAGTTGCTTGTAATGCACCTAGAATGTTGAGAGAAGTTCAATTATACTTGGGTAAAAACAAAGTAATTTATTTGCCTAATTTTTATCCACAAGCATACAAAAAGAAAGAACTAGATACTGACAAGTATTGGATTGATATTTGTTGTTTTGGTGCCGTGCGGCCATTAAAGAATCATATGGTACAAGCATTTGCTGCCATTGAATTTGCCGAGAAATTAGGTAAACAACTAAAATTCCATATCAATGCTGGTCGTATCGAAATGAATGGTAGTCCAGTTCAAAATAATCTCAAAGGTCTCTTTCAGCATCTACACGAAAAAGGTCATAAATTAATCAATCATCAATGGACACCAAGAGAAGAATTCTTAGAATTGTGTTCACAGATGGACATTGGATTACAATGTAGTTTTTCTGAAACATTTAATATTGTTGGTGCTGATTTGACCTCTCAAGGAATACCTTTGATTGGTTCTTCTGAGATTCCATGGTCTAGTTATTTCAACAATGCCGACCCAACAAATAGTGAAGATATTTGCAGAGCTCTAATGAAAGCCTATAAACATCCACAGTTAAATGTCTTTAGGAATCAGTACCATCTGAAACGTTACACAAATAAGACAAAAAAGATTTGGAATAAATACTTCCTTTAAAGGAAAACCAAATGCACACAATTCATAAAGTCGTATCTCACATCTGGAATGATGGTCAATTAAAGTCTTTCATCAATTCTTTTGCTAATTTTGAGCAAGCCATGAACTTTGCTAGAAGCTTAAACTGCCATGCTATTAAAGTTTATGACCATAACGAAGAATTAGTTCACACCGCTGGTGCAGTTGAAGATCCAGCAACTTACGCTTAATTACTTAGAAGTAGCACGATAAGTACCATCCCAATTGGCTGGAAGACCTTCTTCCAGCCTTTCTAACATATTCTTGTAGTATTGATTCAATTCATTGTTTTCTTCAATCAATTCTTTACAGAGTTTCTTTGCTTTAGTCCAGTCACCAGAGTAGTAACAATCTAAGTACGTTTGATGTTTATAATTAGGTTTACCTAAAGTAAATATCTTTACACCTTCTGTTTTACCCTTAACAGCAATACAATCCAATTCAACAACAGGATATTCGTCCCTCACTTGTTCTGCGGTTAATGTACCAAGGACAATGCGAACTCCATAAGGCTTTGATTGACCTTCAAGACGAGATGCGAGATTGACTGTATCACCGAGGCAGGTATAGTCAAAACGTTGCTCAGACCCCATATTACCCACAACAACGACCCCGGTGTTAATACCCAAACCCATACCAAAAGGTGGAATGCCTTCTTTAGTAATTTCAGTATTGAATTCATCTAAACTCTCCATCATTTGTAATGCAGTTTTAACCGCCATCTTTGCATGATTAGGTTCATCAACAGGAGCATTCCAAAATGCCATCTGTGCGTCACCAATATATTTGTCTAATGTACCATTGTTTTCTAAAATCTTTTTCGTCATAGCAGTCATATAACGATTCATAATCTTAGTTAATCCTTGAACATCTTTTCCATAATGCTCAGAGATTGTAGTGAAACCTCTAACATCGGTGAACATAATGGATAATTCTTTTGATTCTCCGCCGAGAGTAAGAAGTTCAGGATTTTTCTGGAGTTTTTCGACCAATGCGGGACTGAGGTATGTTCCGAATTGTTTTTTGATTTGTTGTTTTTGATACCATTCAGACACAAATTTGACAACATATCCATGTGTGAAGGTAAAAAATATGGTGAAAAGTGGGAAAGTAATATCAATGAGGTATTGGTATCTATCAAATAGTTCATGACTTCCGAAATAGGTGATTCCTGCCACAAAGAAGATTGCGATGTAACCATGTGTGTACCTTGTAAAAAATAAAGTTATTAAGCATAATGCAATTGTGTATAATAACTCTCCTCCATCAGCCCAATCAGGCCTGGAGATGTTTGTTCCTGAAATGAGAGTACTTAGTACTGCTGCTTGAAGATTATGTGGATAGACTGCACCGGTAGCTGTTGCAACGGGGTTATTAAGTCCTTTGGCTGTGAGACCGACAATGACGATGGAATTATTAAAGTTCTCTGGTAATTTTGATAAAGAATATTCTGTTGGTTTGCTTGACCAATCGACCCAAATTCTACCGACTGCATCTGTGGTGATTTTTCCAAATTTAGGAATTCTGACCGCTTGTATTCCGTATTCGCCAATTTTAACTTGGAAGCTTGGGTCGCCTGATGCAACTCTGAGGGTTTCAAGACTAATTGAAGGGTATAACAATCCTTGGGACTGTACGACCATTGGCACACGACGTGTGACGCCATCAATTTCGGGGAAAGTATTAACAATACCAATGCCAGCAGCTGTTTCATTTAAGGCCTTTACATTTGGTTGAATTGAATTATAATCTACTCCGGCAAAACCTTCACCAATTACTGAAACACCAGGTCTAAATGGAATAACACTACCTTGTTTGTCATTAGAACCAGCTTGTGGAAGGATTACTGGATACTTCCTGAATGTGTTAGCCAAAGCATCATCCTGAAAAAACCTATCGTTATCAGGCATATAAACATTAAACACAACAAGCCCAGCACCACGTTGATACAAATCTCGGATAATTTTGGCATATTCGCCCCTTGGAAAAGGAAATTGACCTTTTTGTTTTAAAGTTTCATCATCAATATTAACAATCACCACATCTTTAGATTGTGTTACTGGTTTACTAGTAATTACAGTATCAAGATATCTGTATTTTACCGATTCAACAAAAGCAGGTTTATCAACAAAAACACAAATACATAATGCCATTGTCAATAAAGCTGTCAACGGAGATAATAATAACTTT
>Ga0007852_1000080_pt1 | contig 30762 bp, 46 predicted proteins | sample CryBogCBH28Sep08_FD_71227 | JGI IMG/M metagenome (GOLD analysis project Ga0007852, IMG submission 71227) | Freshwater microbial communities from Crystal Bog, Wisconsin, USA - CBH28Sep08 | ecosystem: Environmental > Aquatic > Freshwater > Lake | place: Crystal Bog, Wisconsin, USA | collected...
AGTAGCAACTGGTCCAGCAACAACAAACAGCTTACCATTACAAATCGTGGGTATCAATTCACGTCCTGATAATGCGTTAGGTGCTTATTGTGAATTAGTAGTTCGTTGGAACGTTCATGCTTACCTCGGTCAAGCAACTGGCCGTACTGGCGTTTAATAATTAAAGGAGAAATCAAATGGCGGGTTTAATTACCACAGCATCACATCCTAAGGCTCTTTGGCCAGGGATCAAACAATGGTGGGGTCAAACATATGACGAACACCAAGTAGAGTATACTGATCTTTTTGATTCAGAAACCTCTTCAATGAACTACGAAGAAGATGTACAACTTACAGGTTTTGGTTTAGTACCACAAAAACCTGAAGGTGCTGGTACACAGTACGATTCAGAAGTTCAAGGCTTTACAACACGTTACACACACGTTGCTTATGCTCTTGGTTACATTGTAACTAAAGAAGAGTTAGATGATAACTTATATGAGCAAGTGTCACGTAAACGTGCAGCAGCATTAGCTATGTCTTTCCGTCAAACGAAAGAAAACGTTGCAGCTAACGTATACAACCGTGCATTCTCAGGTTCATATGTTGGTGGCGATTCTGTTTCATTAGCTAACACAGCACACCCAAATACATCAGGTGGTACATGGGCTAACCGTCCAACAGTTGATGTTGACTTGTCTGAAGCAGCTCTAGAAGATGCTATCATTGCAATCATGGGTCTACAAAACGACCGTGGTCTCTTAATCAATATCATGCCTAAAACATTGATTATCCCACGTCAACAAGTGTTCAATGCACAACGCATTTTACATTCATCATACCAAACTGGTAATGCTAACAATGACATTAACGTGATCAAATCTGGTAACTACATTCCAGGTGGCTTCAAAGTTAATCATTACTTAACATCACCAAATGCTTGGTTTATCCGTAACACAATCCCTGGCAAAACAGGTATGAAGTACTATGAACGTATTGGTATGCAATTTGACCAAGACAATGACTTCGATACTATGAATGCTAAGGCAAAAGGTTACGAACGTTACAGCTTCGGCTGGTCAGATCCTAGAGCAATCTGGGGTGTTAACGGTCCTTAATCGGGACGTCACTGAGTGGTGGGAGGGGATAAAGTCCCTCCCCAGCTCTTATTAGGAGACTCAAATGGGTTTTGAACACGAAAGAGAAAAGGGCAAACGCCCTGATACAACTGTCCCTAAAAAGGGATTTAAGAACTAAATTTATTAACGCTCTAATGACGCTTTTAATTAAGCGTTGCTAAGCAACGTCAAAGGAGAATTATATGTCAGCACCATCAAGATTTCTAAGTGGAGTATCTACAGCTTATTCTGGCGAGACACTTTACTCATTTCCATTTCCAGATCCGTTTCACACTGGAAGTACACAAAACTTAGGTAGCTCAGTTTACACTAACGATTTTAACACACTTATCGGTACAGATTACACTGTAACTGGTTCATCATCAACATTTGCATTATCTAACTCAGTAGTTGGTGGTGCAGCAGTATTAACACCAGGTGGTACTACAACAGCATCATCTGCTTACAAGAACGGTACATTCTTCCAATTCCAAGCTGGTAACAGAGCATGGTATTCAACAAGAGTTCAAGTATCTGCAGTAGCAGGTAACGTATCATTTTATGTAGGTTTACAAAATGGTTCAGCAGCTACTGACGGTTTATGGTTTTCTAAAGCAGCATCTTCAACATCAATCAACTTAGTATCAACAGTAGGTTCTACAGCTACAACTTTAGTAACTGGTGTAGCAACAGCTGCAGCAGCTACATGGGTTGACTTAGGTTTATACTTTGATGGTACAGATATTAAAGTGTTTGCTAACAATGTTAACGTAGCTCGTGTTGCAGCACCTACAATTGGTTCATCAAGCACTACATTAACTAATGCTTTATTAAGCCCAGTGTTCCAAATTACTCCTACAGCGACTGATACTTTAACAACTGACTTCGTATTAGTTGCTCAAGAACTTTCACGATAATAGGGGAAATATAAATGGCTAATCCAACACCAAACATACAGATTATTTCAGATGGTCCTGCAACGACTATCTTGAAACTAACTGGTAATGCGAATACAGCCGATTTTACTTCCTCAACGTTAGTAGACCCAGCAGCTCGTTCAACAGTTGATCCAACAGGATCTAACTATTTAAAAGCTGGTTGGTATCGTATCGATAAGATTATCCACAATATCGAAGATGGTATTGTGGTTAATTTAATCTGGGACGACTCAACAGGAACTACTATTGAACAATTGGCTGGTCGAGGCAAAGCTGACTACAGACATATTGGTGGTTTACAGAATCCTAAGAATACAGGTTGGACAGGTAAGATTAACTGGTCAACAAGTACTGAATCAGGAACATGGACATCATCAGGATATTCTTTCTCAGTTATCTTAGAACTATCAAAAGGCTGGACTCCTTAATGGATAACTTAGCAATTCAAAACGCTAAATCTATTGAGGTAGAGGCAGTTATAATCAGAGCAGATGGTACCAGGGAAACTCTTGGTACTGTCAGCTACTGGCATAAGAATCCTATCAAAAGACTTATTTGGAGAATTAAACAATGGCTACACTCTTAGTTACAACAGGTAAATCTGTTGTTACCAATCGTATACTAGGTTCTGGTACAGCACCTCAGTATATTGCTTGGGGTACAGGTGCAGGTACTACATCAGCATCTGATACAACACTATTTACTGAAACTGGTACACGAGTATCAGGTACAATGACTCAACAAACAACATCAACTACTAATGATACATTCCAAGTAGTAGGCACATTAACAGCAGGTGGTTCTGTAACTATTACCAATGCTGGTACATTTGATGCTTCTACATCTGGTAACCTATTTGTAAAAGGTGACTTCACTGGTTTAGCTTTAAACTCTGGTGACAGTATTCAGTTTACATTTAAAGTTCAATTTAGTTAATGTATAGATGGCTCTTAATCAAGCAGCAGTCAATAAAGAGGTTGTTAACGGATCAGCTGGTGGTAACACTCTTTTACAGAGTTTAACAGCTACTGCAATAACTTCAACTGCTTCTTTTATAAGAGGCTTACAAGCAATTAAAAGTGTTACTAGCACTTCAACAATTAGTATAATAAAAAGTATTGGGAAGGTGCTAGCAATAGCATCTTCTAGTACTGTATCAATAATAAAAGCTTTAACAAGAACTTTAACAGTATCAAGTACAAATGCTGTATCTTTATTTAAGTCTATATTAAAGACTTTAACAGCATCAACAACAAATTCAGTTACTGTAATTAAACGTATAGGGTCTATTAAATTAGCTTCTACTACAAGTACAGCAACTATAATAAAAGCATTAAGTAAGTTTATAACCTTAGTTGAAACTGAAGTTATAACATTACTCATAAGAACAAGTAGGTTTATAACCTTAGCAGTAACAAGTACAACTACAGCTACTATAGTTAAATCTATAGGTAAACTATTAACAGTTAGCCTATCTAGTATTGTTACTATAATAAAAGCTCTACGTAAGATTATAACAGTAAGCACAACAAGCACTGCTACGATTGTAAGATTAATAAATAAACTAATGTCTCTGGTAGAGTCAGAGACAGCTACCATACTAGAGAAAGCTAACTATTTAAGAGTACTTGTAGTAAGTTCTGTTACAACTAGTACACTAGTTAAAAGTATAAGTAGAACATTGTCTACTAGTTTAAGTAGTATAATTAGCCTCATAAAGGCTATTGGAAAGCTTTTAAACGCATCTTTAACTTCAACTAGTACCTTAACCTATGCTCAGTTCTATTATAAGTTTTTAACAGTGGTTTCTACCACTACAACTATTTTAACTAAAGTATGGCAAAAGACCTTGACAATTGGAGTAAATTCTGTTATAATATTAGTTAAGAGCATGAATAAGCTTTTAAGTATTACATCAAATATAGTTGTTAGTCTATTAGCTAATGCTATATCTTTTGTCAATTATGCAGCAGATAAAGTTATATATGCTGTACCTAAGATAAGATCACTAGCAAGAATCCCTTTTATTACAATGATAGGAACCTTAGAAAAGGTTAGATCTATCTCTCTAGTTAAGTTTAGAACTTTATTTATTGACAAGGATTTAAATATATGAGTAATTCATTCTCATACAAAATAACAACTGAAAGTGAACTATTCACCTTTGACTTTAGCCCTGTGTTGGGTTCTAGTGAAACTATTAACGGTGCAACCTGTGTAGTACAAATTAAAGAAGGAACTGATTCTAACCCTTCTAACATACTAGTTGGTACTCCTCAATGGACAGTTAATAGTGTACCTACACAAAAAGCTATACAACGTATAGCTAACGGAGTTGATGGAGTTACTTATAGTTTACAAATGACTGTAACAACATCTGCTAGTAACACATTTACTTTAGTAGGTGATCTTCCGGTAATAGCACCTATTAACGTCTAATCATGTCATATACACCTAGATATGATAAAGGCGACTGGATAGCAGACTGTGATGTCTGTGGTCGTAAATATAAAGCGTCTAAGTTACAACAACGATGGGATGGTTTATATTGTTGTCCTCAAGATTGGGAAATAAGACAACCACAAGACTTTGTAAGAGGTGTACCAGATAATCAACTAGCTCCTTGGACTCGTCCAGAGCCAGCAGATAGTTTTGTACCAATAGCTTACTGGATGACAATGACAGCTTATCCAGTTATATGTACAGCTACTCAAAGTCATATACCACCTAAGTATAAACAATTAGAAGCTGTATCAGAAACGTCTACAGCAACAATAAGTTATCAAGTAAGACCTGCAGTTACTGCTGGAGCAAGACAAGTTAATGGTTCATCAATTAATACAAACTCAATAAATTAATAGGATAGTCTATGTCATCAAATTATCAATTTACCAATAATGCAGCTACCACACTAGCCTCTGGTATTCTAGTAGGAGCTACATCATTAACAGTAGCAAGTACTACTGGTGCTTTGTTTCCTACTTTAACTGGTAGTCAATTCTTTTATTGTACACTACAAAACACAGCTGGTTCTTTAGTTGAAATTGTTAAAGTAACTGCTAGATCAAGTGATACATTTACTATTGTAAGAGCACAAGAAGGTACAACTGCTTCTGCATTCTCTACTGGTGACAAAGTTGAACTACGTTTAACAGCTGGTGAGATTAATCAATTGTTTAGTGGTATAGTACAAGGCGGTGGTACAGACCACGCATTCATTGAAAATGATAAAACAGTCACTACTAATTATACATTAACTACAGGTCGTAACGCATTTAGCGTAGGACCAGTAACAGTAAATAGTGGTGTAACAGTGACAGTTCCAACTGGCCAACGCTGGTTGGTTTTATAGGAGATATAGATGGCTAATATTATTAATGCAGTAACAAGTGGTGTAGGTGGTTTATCAACCACAGCAGATGCTTCAGGTCAAATAGCATTACAAACTAACAATGGTACCACAGCACTAACATTAGACAATTCACAGAATGCTACGTTTGCTGGTAATATTACTACATCATCAGGTACAGTTACAGCAGCTAACTTCTCTGGATCAGGTGCAGGATTAACAGGTGTTGGTGGCTTTACATTATTAGGTACTATGACAGCTACAGCTTCAACTAACAGACAGTATTCTATCTCTAGTTTAAATTTAACTGGATATAAACAAGTTTATGTAAGTGCCACTATGTCAGCAGGTGCTCAATATTTATATATTGCAAATGCAGCAGCAAATACATCAGGTATTATTGTATTGAATAATAATACAACATCATCTGGATTTGGAATATTTGATTTGGGCAGTGGTAACGCAGTCGGATATTATAATACATCATCTGGAAACCCTGGAGCACCTGGTAACACTTTAAGTCAATTTCTTGGTGGTTCTGGTATTACAAATTCAACTACAACTATTTATGGATATTTTGGTTCTACTGGAACCTTTACATTTACAGCTAATGTTTATGGAGTTAAATAATGGATAATCAATATATTAGAATAGATTACAATTCACAAACAGGTAAAGTGACTGAAATACCTTTAACTGATGCAGAAATAGCACAAATGCAAGCTAATGATGCTAAAACCCAACAAATAGTTCAACCAACTGTAGCAGAATTACAAGCACAACTAGCAACAATATCTGCACAACTTCAAGCCCTACAAGGAGTGAAATAATATGTCATCAGTAGTCATTTCAGGCGATGTTTCAGGTTCAGTAACCTTATCAGCACCTAGTACAGCAGGGTCAACAACATTAACTTTACCTGCAACAACGGGTAACATTCTTACAGATACAGGAGGAGTAACTCCTGGCACAAGTGGTAATGTATTAACAAGTAATGGTACAACATGGACTAGTGCTGCATTACCAGCATCAGGTGGAATGACACTATTATCTACTTTAAATACAACATCAGGAACTACAGTTACTGCTTCAGGATTAAATTTAACATCTTATAAAATGATATGGTGTTTTTTTGTAGGAGTAACAAGCACAGTAGGCTCTCAAGGGGCTTTATATATTGCTAGCACTAGTAGTAAACTCACAGGCAATACAAATGGTCCAATAAATGGTAACTATTATTTTGATTTATTTTCAGGTGGTGGATTTACATCTAATAATAACTCACTAACTAACATTTATTATACTAATTCAGGTTATACAACATCTACAACATCTATAGTGTTTGGAACTTCTGCTTCAACATTTAATGGTGGAACAATATACATTTACGGAGTTAAATAATGTCACTTATATTAGACGGAACAAACGGAGAAACCTTCCCATCATGGACTACTGCTGGTCGTCCAGCTTCTCCATCTGCTGGTCAAACAGGATATAACACTACACTTAACTCACTAGAAGCCTACAATGGTTCTTCTTGGGTTATTGGTGGTTTACCTGCTCCAAGCACATCTGGTAACTTATTAACTAGTGATGGTACTAACTGGACTAGTGCAGCAGCTCCTGCTTCAGGAGGCATGACACTACTTGGTACTATTACACCAACCGCAGTAAACTCTGCATCATTAAGTAGCTTAACATTAACTTCTTATAAATCACTTTATATTGTATTTAATGCAATTTTATTATTTGGAAATTCAAGTCTATTTATTAGTAGCACTAATGTTCAAACAGGTGGTGGATATACAGTAGGACCAACAAATATAAGTACTAGTTCAGCATATGGAACTGCTTGGTTAGATTTAACAACAGGGGTTATTGGCGGGGCATTAGGTTTAGCAACACCGGGTGCATCAGGTTTTCTATCAATAACAGGATTAACTAATGTAACTACATCATCTACAATAATTTATTTTAGACAAAGCGGAACAAATAATTTTACTGCTAGCTCAATTACTATTTATGGAGTTAAATAATGACTGATCAAGAAAAGATTAATGCTGGTTTATGTACAGCACAAACAGATTCAATCACAGGTGAGGTAACTATTATACCTTATAGTGATGAAGAAGTAGCAAGACTACAAGCAACTATAACAGGAGCATAATATGAAAGCTAAATTATTACAACTATTAGACTTAATTAAAAAAGCAGCACTATGGGCTTTTAAAGTTATCTTACGTGGTATCAAAGTGTTAACAGAAGAAACAATTATCGTGCTACAAGCACTTAACACATTACTAACTAAGGAATCAGCATAATGGCAATCTTACAAGACATCGTAGATGCTTTAACACCTAAAGCAACTACAGCAGACGCTACAGTAGAAACTCAAGTAATTCAAGATCCAGTTACAAAACCTTTCCCAGCTAATATTCTTAGAAATGATGATATTAGTTTAGCAACAGCTATTACTGGTGAAACAGAAGCTGTTATTTATTCTACAGAAGACTAATGGGTAGTATACTCTCACTAATATTACCAGCACTCGTACCCGTCTTTACTGACGGGGTACGTGGTGTGTTTGCTCGTATTACTGGAGGTGCGGGTGGGCAACCTCAAAATGTACAAGAACGAGTTCAACTTATGGAAGCTGAAGCTCAAAAGCTACAAGCTATGTCAGCATTAGATGGAACTGTAACAGGACAACCAGCTCAATGGATTGTAGATTTAAGAGCATCATTTAGATATGTTATTATCAGTGCTATTCTTGTTTTTACTGGTGTTATTGTTTTCTTTCCTGGAATAGTAGGAGCAACAGTAATAGCAACCTTTTTAGATATGTCCGGTGCATGTATGTCTTTTGTCATCGGTGAAAGAATGTACTTGAGTATTAAAAAATGACCTTAGTGACAGTGGATACATTAAAGGCGATGTACAAGATGTTTTGTAATCTTCCACCCTTTGATAAGTATACACTGCCTCATGCGTCTCAGATAGAATGGTTGATTGTTAATGATCCAGATATGTATGGACAATATCAACCAGAACCTCATGCAATAACAATGAGCACTGCAAGGTGTGGTCATTTAGATACAATCCAACGGACGTTAGTTCATGAGATGGTTCATATGATCTTATATCTGCAAGGCAAGAGATATGAGTTACATAACAAAAACTTCTTTAACTTTACTAACAAGATAGCCACTTTGTATGGCTGGGACCCGAAAGAACTTTAACATGGTAGACCATTCACAACTAACCGAACCAGTAAAACATGTAGTAGATGCCGTAGCAGCTGCAACAGCTTTAGGAACTATAACTACTTTATTACCACCTATTGCAGCACTACTCACTATATTCTGGACTTTTGTTCGTATATACGATAGATTCTTTTCTAAAACTAAAAGACCAACTAATACATCACAGGACTAATTATGGCAGTTACTGGTATATCAAACTTTGTAGTTACACGTAATCAAGTTATTGAAGCAGCCTTAAGAGGTCTATCAGTACTTGAAGAAGGTGCACAACCTTCTGCAGCAGCATTAGAGAACTGTGGATTCTCTCTTAATCTTATTATGAAGAAATGGCAGTCTGAGGGTGTTAAACTCTGGACTATAACAGAACTTACGCTACCTTTAGTAGCTGGTCAAACTACTTATAACATTGGTACTGCTTCTAATAACGACTTAGTAACTGATAAACCATTGAGACTCATTCAAAGTTTCTTACGAAATACTGGAGTATCACCTGCAGTAGATATTCCTATGACTATTATCTCTCAACAAGAGTATAATATTTTAGGTAGTAAGTTTTCTACAGGAACTACCAATAGTGTGTTCTATCAACCATACACTACGTATGGTACAGTATCTGTTTTCTTAACACCTGATAGCAATACACAAACTAACTACAAATTACATTTAACAGTACAAAGACCTATTTATATTGTTAATAACCCTAATGATAACTTTGACTTTCCTAGTGAATGGTTCTTAGCTCTTAAATGGGCATTGATGGCAGAAGTAGCTTCTGACTATGATAAGAATTTAAATGAACGTACTTACATTGATAGTAAAGCTACATTATTTAAACAAGAACTTCTTGATTGGGATATTGAGCATTCATCTACATTCTTCCAACCAGATCAAAGGACAGGATTTAATAGGAACTTTAGATAATGGCTAAGGCTCTTTTACCTTTATTACAGCCTCTAAGGTTTAGAACTAACGATACTACTAAAGATGCTAAGATGGTCAACTGTTATAAAGAAACAGTTGGTCAAAAAGCTTATATAGTTAAAAGACCTGGTAAAGCTAACTATACAGTTACTCCTGCATTATCAGCTCCTGGTCAAGGTTTATGGGCTTATAATAATGGTTTGTATGCAGTATCTGGTGGTACATTATATCAAATAGCTAATAACACTTCTACTAGCTTACTTACAGGTTTAAGTAGTACAAAGAATATAAGCTTTGTTAACACATTAGCTACAACTAGTCCACACCCTTACATGGTGTTCCATGACCAAACTAATGGATACTATTTAGATGCTACAGGTGCTATTTATAATATGGCACAACAAGTTAACTTGGTAGTATTAACTAATGGTGGTTCAGGTTACCCAGCTGGTGGTGGTACATTTACTGTATCAGGTTCTGGAGGTGGTAGCGGAGCTACAGGAACATTTACTACCTATGGTGGTTCTATTACTAATGTAACCTTAACTAATCCAGGCTCAGGTTATAGTGGTACATTAACAGTAACATTTAATAGTACAAGTGGGGTTGTTACAGGTAGTATCTCTAGTACTACTTTAACAGTTACAGCAGTAACATCAGGTGGTTTATATTCAGGTATGACTATATCAGGTACTGGAGTTACATCTGGTACATACATTGTTAACCAACTTACTTCTACAGATACTGCAGCAGCAACTACTACTTATGTAAGTGGTGGTGCTAAGAATACTAATACTATTACATTATCATCTGTTACTAATATAGTAGTTAATCAACTTATATCAGGTACTGGTGTACCCTCAGCTACTACAGTAACATCAATAGATGCTACTAATAAAATAGTTACTTTAAGTAATGTATTATCAGCTCAAGCTGCTGGTACTTATAACTTTTATACACAAGGTACAGTTGGTACTTATACAGTAAGTTCATCACAAAGTGTAAGCAGTACTACTATCACGGGTACAGTAACTACTGCAGCGACAGCTTCTGCTAGTTTAAATAGTTTTCCAGCTAACCCTGTTCCTGGTATTGTTTATCTAGATGGTTATGTGTTTGTCATGGACCCTCAAGGTCAAATATGGCAATCAGATAATGAATCTCCTAATTCATGGGGTGCTTTGAATTATACATCAGCTAAATCAGAAGCTGATAAAGGTAAAGCAATTGCTAGACATCTTAATTATATTGTAGCATTTAAAGAATGGACTACTGACTTCTTCTATGACAATGGTAATCCTTCAGGATCAGTATTATCAATTAACCAATCTGCTCATATGGAAATTGGTTGTGCAACAGGTGATTCAGTTCAAAATGTAGAACAATCATTAGTATGGATGGCTAATGTATCTGAAGGTGGTAGATCTATTATGATGCTTAATGGTCTTGCTCCTTACAAAGTGTCTACTAAACCTGTAGAAAACTTCTTAGATGCAAGTGACCTTTCAGGAGTATACTCTTGGGTTTATAAGATTGCTGGGCATACATTCTATGGTTTAGTATTAACAGATCAAAATGTAACACTTGTTTATGACATAGATGAAAAAGAATGGCACCTATGGACTACAAGTAAAGATTACATAGGTGGTGGTGAAAACTACTTTGAATGTTCTTTTGTACAACAGTTCCCTTACAATAGTGGACCTTACTATGTATTAGATGCTGTTAATGGTTTAATATTTACATTAGACCCTACTAACTACCATGATCCTTTTGGTCCTATTAGAATGCGTATTGTATCTGATAGGGTAGACTTTAATACTTATGATCAAAAGACTTCTAGTTGTTTAGCTATTTATGGTGATCAAATTAATGATGTTATGCAAGTAAGACATGTTGAAGATGATTATAATACTTGGTCTTCTTATCGTAACATTGATTTAAGTTTACAAAAACCTTGTATCTATAATTTAGGTAGGTTTAGAAGAAGAGCTTGGGAGTTTCTGTATACTGGTAATAATCCTTTAAGACTTGAAAAGGCAGAGTTTGACATCAATGGTCAAATAGGCGGTTAATTGAATATCCTTTTAATTAACAAAGAAGATTATGAAAAGGTCTTTCCTTTAATAGAGTCTTATTTAAAAAGTGCAGCAGAGTATACTTTTGGTAGATTTAAAGCTGAAGACATTAAACAAGGTTTATTAGTTAAACCTCAGCAACTCTGGGTTGCTTTTGATGATCAGCATACTTATGGTTTTGTAGTAACTGAGATATTTAAATATCCACAAATAACAACTTTAATCATGCATTTTACAGCAGGTAAACAATTACCTAAATGGAAAGATGCAATGTTAAAAGAACTAAGAGACTTTGGTAAAGAACATAAATGTTCAACTATAGAATCTTATGGTCGTAGAGGTTGGTCTAAAGTGTTTAAGAACGATGGATATAAAGAACAATTTACTTTTTATGAATTACCCTTGGAGAATTAACAATGTTTGGTTTTAAACAAATTGGTGTTTTAAAGCACCCAGGATATAATGGTAAAGGTGGCGGAGGATCTTCTTCACCTACACAAACAGACTTCTTTGGAGCAGGTCAACGAGCTCCTTATGCTAACCTATTAAGTCAACTTATATTAGGTGGTGGTACTATTCCTGGTTCAACTACTACTACAGGTGCAGGTAAAAATAAGAAAACTATAACAACTCCAGGTATGTCTATTACGGATTATATTAAGTCGACTCCTGGTTATCAATTTGGTATTACTCAAGGAGCAGATCAAATAAATAGACAGTCTGCTGCTACAGGAGCAGGTCCTTCTGGTGCTCAAAACTTAGCACTACAAAACTATGGTAATGCTTATGCTCAAACTCAATACCAACAACTTATTCAAAACCTTATGGGTCCTTCTGGTGCAGGTCAAGGTGGTATTGTTACACCTGCTCAACCTGGTACAAGTTTTGGTGCTCAAGCATTAGGTGCTTATGCTGGAGCTGGGTTCCCTGGTGTATCTAGTATATTTGGTAGTGCTGGTGGCGCAGTTGGCGCTACAGGTACTATTGCTGGTGAAATAGGTGGTGCCAACTTAATTGGTACAGGTTCTGCTGCTGCAAGTGGTGGTGGATTCTTTAGTACAATTGCTTCATTATTTGGTGGATAATATTATGGCTTATTATGATTACTTTGGTGACTTAATGAAGGGCTATCAATTTGGCTCTTTAGTTAAAGACAAAATGGAACAAAACAAGGCTAAGGATATTGAAGCTCAGTATGCTAAACAATATAATACGTCTACGCCTCAAGTAGACACTAGTAAACCACAGGTAGCTGCTACTAGTAAAACTCCTGATGATTCTTCTCCTTTTCCTACTACTCCTGTTACAGATGATAAAACTAGAGTAGAAAAGACATCACCGTTTGGTACCTATGATGAGAAAGGTATGGAAAGTCCTGCTGACTCTATCTTAGGATTTAAAGGACAACCTCCTACAGATGCTGAAAGAAAGTCTATGTCTTCAGGTACTCCTATGGATGCTGAAGCACCTAAGCCTCTTACAGATGTAGTTAAGCAATCAGAAAGTCCTAAGCCTTCTTCTGCTCCAACTGCATCTCAAGAAACTAAACCTATTATGACTCAACATTTTGAGGCTCATAATGCTGCTAATGATTTAAACAATGCTATTAACTATAAAAAAGGATTAGTTCAAGAGTATCGTAAAAGAGGCATGACAGATGCCGCTAACAAAGTAGAAGGTGAAATGTTTGATCTTCAAGGTCAAGCTATTAATGCTAATATTAAAGCTTTAGAACTTCAAGATAAAGTTATGGACAATGTAGGTGGTATATTAGATGGCTATATTAAACGTGCAGAGGGCGGTCCTGAAGCTGAAAAAAGTGCTAGAAGTGTTGCTCAACTTCAACTAAATCAAATTGGTTATGATGGTACTGTAGCTTTTGGTGATGACTATAAAGATAACATTGCTAAAGCTAAACAACTATCTGCAAGTACTACTACTGGTAAAGAACGTACTAAACTTCAGATTGAAGCTACTAAAGCTGCTGAAAAAGAACGTATGGATAATGTTAAGATTGAAGCTACACAAAGAACAACAGCTTTAAATGAACGTAAACAAGCTTATAGAGAAAAAGGTAATGATGTTAAAGGTCTAACTTCTATTATTAAAGAAGAGACAGATAATGCTAAGCTCTATAAAGACTTAGCTGAGAATGGCACTACTAAAGAAATAAGACAACAAGCTTACGCTACTTATTTACAATTACAACAAGACATACAAAAAGATACAGCAGACCTTAAAAAGATATCTAAAGGTAAAGCTACTGTTGAAGAGGCTCCTAAAACAGCTCCTGCTAAACCTCAACAAGCTAAAGTATCTGAAACAGATCTTAAAAAGTATAAAGACTTTGCTAAAGAAGCTATTAAACAAGGTAAGTCTAAAGAAGAGGTTGCTAGTAAATATAAACAACTTACAGGTTTAGATTTAGACGTTTAATATAAATGGAAAATCCTTTTCTACAAGACTCTAGTAAAGACAACCTAAATACATTTAAAGACTTCCTTGGTCAATCAGAGGGAGCCGATTATAATGTTATTACAGGTGGTTCTACATTTAATGACTTCTCCAAACATCCTGGAGTTGTAGGCACTACTACGGCTGAGGGTCCTAGCACTGCAGCAGGTAAGTATCAAATCACTAAGACTACTTATGATGAGTATGCTAAGAAATTAAACATTACTGACTTCTCCCCTGAGAGTCAAGACAAAATAGCTGAAGCAATAATCAAAGATAAAGGTGCACTGCCTGACATTGAAAAAGGTGATTATGAATCTGCTATCAATAAACTAGGTGGAACTTGGGCTAGCTTACCTTCTAGTAAATACTCTCAACCTAAACGTTCATGGGATTGGGTTAAAGAGAAATTAAGATTAGGTGATAAGGTTAGTGATAAAACTCTTAGTGATCTTATTGTAGATACTCCTAAGGACACAGCTAAAACTAGTGAACCCCCAAAAGAAGAAAATCCATTCCTTACCGATACTACTGCAGAAAAGAATCCTTTCTTAGAAGAAGATACTAAAACTACAGCTAATCCTTTTCTAGATGATAATACATTAGTTGGTGCTATTAAAGCTCAATACAAAGAAGAGAAACAAAACTTTGTAGATACCTTTTTATCTCATGGTGCTGCAGGAATATTACCTGCTATGGGTGGTCTTGCTGGTGCTAAAGGTCTTACTAGTGTTGCTACAGCAGCTCTAGGTGCTACTCCTGAAGGTCGTGTATTAAAAGTAGCATTTCCAATTATAACTAACCTTGTAGGTTCTGGTGTAGGATACTACGCAACTAATAAAATAGAACGTAACTTATTACCAGAGTCTATTAACCATCACCTTGAAGTTGGTGAACAACAAAATAAATATGCTGCTCAATTAGGTGATATTACAGCTTTTGCTGGTGTTGGTGGTGTAGCTGTACCTGAAACTCTTAAACAAGCTGCCTTTGCAGGTAGTATTGGTGTAGGTATTGAAGGCTTCCAACAATGGATGAGTGGTGAATATGATCCTACAGCTCTTCTTATCAATGCTGTTACATTCCCTTTCCTTGGAGATAAACCAACTAAACTAGGTGAGTGGGCAACTCTTAAACCTTTAAGAGATGTTAAACCTAAACAAAATATTGATGATATCCTTAAAAAGGATCTGTACACTCCTAAAACTTTTAATGACTATAACGTTGTAGACCTTGATAAAGAAACTGCTAAGGAATACTCTGCACGTCATAACATAGACGAGTCTAAAGCAGAAGAACATAGAGCTAATCAAAGTCAATATGAAGAAGCTGTAAGACCTGTTACATCTGTAGCTGATGGTTCTAAGCATTTAGAAGTAGATAAAAAAGCCATCATGGAACACTTTAAAGATAAGAGATGGGAATTCTTATATAACCTTCCAAAGAACTACTTTAAAACTCCTCAAGCTTATACAGACTTCCTTATTAACAGAGTTAGCATTAAAGAAGAAATGCCTTTTGAAGATTGGTATAAAGCTAACCCTTCTGTTAGCTCTAGCCTTACTTATGACTCTCGTAAGTCTTTCTACACAGAACTTAATGATATTAAAACTAAAGCTATTCTAGGAGAAGCCTCTGATGCTGACCTATTAAGACACGATGAGTTAATAAAACAAGGTCCTCCTCAGCAATATGTTAACTACGCTGATCATATTACTCCAGATGAACTTAAAGGTATTATTGTAGGTTCTAAGAACATTGGTGAAGCTATTGATAGAATTGTAGCTGGTAAGTTTGGTGGTAAAGTTGAACAAGAAATCTTTAAGCTATTACAAAAAGGTAAATGGCTTTCAAGTGCTGAACTAAATCTATTTGATACATTACATCCTGAAGGTCCTAATGTACCTGCTGAGTATGATCCTAACACTCATGCTGTACGTTTATTTAATGGTGCAGACTTACCAACCTTTGCTCATGAAATATTCCATGCAGGAACTATAAAAGCTCTTAATGATCCTACTAATGCTAAGTATGTAGAAGAATTAGAAAACCTTCTTAATGATATTAAAAATGTTATTCCTGAAGAAGAGCATTGGAAAGAATGGAAAGATGAGAATGGTAAAACAGTTGGATCAGGACTTTATGGTACTAAAAATGTAGCAGAGTTTATAAGTGAAGGGTATACTAGTGACGACTTTAGAAGAACACTACAAAACATTGTTGTAAAAAGAGATGGTCCTCAAAACAAGCTAGCAAAAGCTTGGGATGAGTTTAAGAACATTCTAAAAGATTTAATGGGTATATCTAATAAAGATGAAGTAACTGCTTTTGATAAACTCATGGACTTAACTCATGACATGGTTAATGGTAATGATGCTAAAGCTTGGGGTAGAGGTTCTATTACACAGAAGTTTGGATACAATACAGATGCTTGGAAACAATATGAAAGTGAGCTTAATAAACAAGCTATAGATGCTGCCCAAGCTAACCCTTTCTTTAATATGGATGTTCTTAACATACCTCCATTACCTGAGAATGAAGATGGTATGGCTGACTGGTTGTTTAACCTTCAAAACATTGATATGTATGATGAGGTAATTGCCAAGTCTATTCGTGATCAAGTTGATTTAACTCCTGAACAAAGTGCAGCCCTTCAACACTTTGTAGAAGGTCTTCATAGAGACCATGTAGAGTTACATACTAAAGCTAATAACATTGATAATGAAATTAAACAAATGGGTAAAGGTATTGGTGCTGAATACTTTGAAAGAGAGTTTCAATCCGGTACTACAAATAGAGAGAAGTATAATAAACTTAAAGACATCTATAATAGAATGGAGTCTGATAATCCTAAAGTTAAAGATACTGTCACTGATGAAGAGAATAAATACTTTAATGACAATAAAGACTTCTGGGAAACATCAAGAACTTGGCAGAAAACAGTTGCTGAACGTTTAGAAGCAATGAAGCAACTTGAAAAAGATGCTGCTGACTTACGTGCATTAGCAAACCAAGGTACTACTTTAACTCCTGAAGAACAAGACATCTTTGATAGAATATATAAACCGCTTCTTGAGACTCGTGTTGACATAACTAAGTTCTTAATGAGAGAAGGTGTAATGAAAAACAAAACACTTTCTGAGAATAACTTCCCTCGTCAAAGAGAACCTATGTCTAAAGATGAGGCTAAAGCTTATGAAGATAAATTAATAGCTAAAGGTTTAAAAGACCCTGAACCAACAGGACTACGTAAACTATATAGTAATGTTAAGAACTTTATAGGTGAGCTTGGCGGAGGTGATAAAGGTGGTTTTAACTTTGACCTACAAAAACAAAGAGGAGCTGCTAAAGACCGTTCTGTATTTGTATTAGAAGCTGCCGATGGTAAACGTAGTGTTATTGAAGTTAAACCAGGTGGTAACGTTATTAAATGGGAAAATGTTAATGGTGAGAAAGAACCATCATTGTTAACTCGTTTAGTAAGTCCTACAGATGGCTCTAGAGCAACTCTAACAGGAGCCCTAGATGTAGGAGATAAGCTTTTAAATGGTACTGTAGTTGAAGGTACAGTTCCAGAGATTGAATTCCATTCACCTTTTAGATATAAAAAAGATTCACTATCTGTACTACTTAATTCAGTAAATGAATTAAAAGCTCAAGCTAGATATTATCAAGGTATTAAAAACTTAACAGAGTCTGACTTGTTTAAAAGTTTAGCTAGACCAGCAGGTCCTAAAGATGAATTACCTGATGGTTATTCTATACCTGATGGATTAGATAGACTTCCAGCTCTAAGAGGCTGGGCTTTCCCTAACAAACTATCTGAAGTTATTACAGACTTTGCAAAGGTTAAAGATCCTACTTTCTTAACTAACATGGCTAGTTTAATTGTTAAGAACATGATGTTAAACCCTTTAGGTCACATGTATAACGAAGGTATGCACTTAGGTGTAGGTAGAGGTTTATCAGGTTGGGTTACTCCTGCAGGTATTTATAGATTTGTTAAGTATGGTAAACAAGCTATTGATGATGTACTTGGTATGAGTTCTTTCTATACTGATACTATTAAATATGGTGGTTCAATTTTAGGTGAGAGTACTAGAAATAGTACGTTTGGTGATGCTATCTATAATAAAGGTCTTAGAGAGTTTTCTAAAACTCAAGACTTTAAAGACTTAGCTAAAGATACTGGTAGAACTCTTTTAAATATGTATGATGTGCTATCAGAAGCTTCTGGTAGAGCTATGTGGATGAGTCGTAACATTATGTATCTTCAATGGCTAAGAGAAGTTATGGCTACTAAAGGTTTAAGTCATCCTGAAGCTATTGAGTATGTAGAAAAACATATGCCTAACTATAGAGTACCTTCACGTATTGGTGAAAAGGTTTTAGGATCTTCTTTAAGCCGTGGTATTGCTAGTGTAATGAAGAACCCTAACATAACAGTATTTAGTCCTTATCATTATGGCTATCTTAAATCTATGATTAACACAGTTAAAGAAGTAGGATCAGGTTTAAAAGGGTCTGAGGGTCGTAAAGAGTTTATAGAAGGTGTTGATAGAGTGGCAGCTATGGCTGTTATTATGGCTTGTTTCTATCCTTTAATGGATATGTTAGCTCAACGTATGACTGGTAATGAAAATGCTAGACAACGTAGAGCAGGTCCATTTCATTTAATGGATGCTATAGGTGAGGTAGCTGAAGGTACTAAAGATCCTCAAGCTGTGCTAAGTGCATTCTTTACATTTAATCCTGCTTTACAAGGTATGGTACAATTTGGTTTAGATAGAAACATTTACACTGGTCAACAAATATACAACCCAATGAGTGAACCTAGTATCATTGCTAAAGATGTACTTCGTTACTTTACACAACAAGTACCACAAGCTAGTCAAGTGTTCCAAGCTAATAAAGATGACTCTGGAGAAGGAGCTCAAGTCTTTGGAGCTAGACAACTTGATATTGAATCTAAGACTTCTATTCAACAATCTAAGATTGATAAGATGATTAGAAAACTACGTAGACGAGCCTTTAAACACGATATTAAACGAGAGGAAGATATACTATGAAAGTCCTATTATTAGATCCTATGGGAGCTTTTACAGACTTTGCTATTAGACTTATGTGTGATGGCCATGAAGTTAAACAATGGCAAAAGAAAACACCTAACGGTGAGCAATCTCTTATAGGTAAGGGTATTGTAACTCGTGTACTAAACTGGCAAGCATTTATGAAGTGGGCTGATATCATTGTACTATCTGACAATGCATATCAAATGCAGTTCCTTGAGAAGTACCACAGAGAAGGTTATCCTATTGTAGGAGCTAACCTCGATACATCTTACCTTGAGTTACGTAGAGGTGAAGGTCAAGACATTATGAAGAAAGCAGGTCTTGATGTAATTCCTGGACAAGAGTTTAAGAACTATAATGACGCTATTGCGTACGTTAAAGCTAACCCTAAACGTTATGTATCTAAACCTTCTGGTGATGCAGACAAAGCATTAAGCTATGTATCTAAGAATGCAGCTGACATGTTATTCATGTTAGAAAGATGGAAGTCTAAAGGTAAGTCTAAAATGCCTTTCATCATGCAAGAGTTTGTTCCAGGTATTGAAGTAGCAGTGGGTGCATGGATGGGCAAGGATGGCTTTAGTAAACTCAGATGTGAGAACTTTGAGTTTAAGAAACTAATGCCATCTAATTTTGGTGTAAACACTGGTGAGATGGGTACTGTATTAAAGTATACAGAAAAGTCTAAGTTGTTTGATGAGACTCTAGGGAAGCTAGAGGAGTTCTTACGATTCCAAAACTACATTGGTTATGTAGACCTTGCATTCATCATTGATGATAAAGGCTCACCAAGACCTCTAGAATGGACTACAAGACCAGGATGGCCTCTATTTAATATCCAAGCAGCACTACATAAGGGTGACTCTATACAATGGATGTGTGACCTTTTAGAAGGTAAGGACACTCTTAAAGCTTCTACTAAGATAGCTGCTGGTCATATTGTAGCTATACCGGACTTCCCATTCACTAAAGTTACTGGTAGAGATCCTAGTGGATTTCCTATCTATAACTTAGAGAAGTGTGGAGATGATGTACATTTATGTGAAGTAATGTTAGGGAAAGGACCTATATACGAAGATGGTAAATTTACAGAAACAGAAATGTTTGTTACCGCTGGTGATTATGTGTTGGTTACTTCTGGTATTGGTGACTCGGTACGAGAAGCTACGAAGAAGTCTATGGAAGTAGTTAAGAAGATTGAGATACCTAGTGCAATGATTGTTCGCGACGACGTTGGTGAACGTCTAGAAGAAGAACTACCAAAACTACATAAACTAGGCTATTGCAGAGAGTTTAGGTACGAATAATGGCTACCCCTTTATCACCTATACCACCACAACCTATTGGTGAAGTTCATGAGTGGAGAGACTGGTTCTTTAAACTCTATCAACAAGTAGGAGGTCAGAATGCTCCTAACCTATGGAACAACATTGACTTTACTGGTTCTAATATTACAGCAATTCAAATTAGACAACACAATAGTCTACAAGGATTACAAGGTGGAGATTCATCTGGTACTCAATACTACCATCTAAGTCAAGATCAATATAATAATGTTATAAACATACCTACTAATGGATTAACTGTTACTATAACAACAGCTAAACTAACCACTGGTGGTACTAATGGTAGTATGACATTTACTAATGGTATATTAACTGCTCAAACACAGGCTACCTAATGAAAACATCACAACAAGGTATAGATTTAATTAAGAAGTTTGAAGGGTTTAGTGCTACTCCTTATAAGGATATAGCAGGACTACTAACTATAGGATATGGACACCTTATATTACCTGGTGAACACTTTGGTGCTATATCATCTGTAGAAGCTGTAGCATTGTTAGCTATAGATATAGCCGAGAAGGCTGAGTACTTTGTTAACAAGTATGTTACAGTACCATTAACTCAGAATGAGTTTGATGCGTTAGTATCGTTTACGTTTAATGTAGGTGGTGCTAACTTTCAAAAGTCAACACTATTGAAGGTTCTTAATGCGGGCAAAAAAGAAGCCGTCAAAGGAGAACTGCTTAAGTGGGATTTTGCTGGCGGGCACAAATCTGATGCAATTCTCCAAAGACGACTTAAAGAGGCTGCGCTCTTTGAGGGAAATACTAGCCCTTGATATAGGCTAGTACGTCATCAAACGAGGTAAACACACTAATAGTTTGCTCAGGTCGTTCCTGACCAAACGTAGTCTTCTGTACGTTAACTACATAACCATTGTCTACCTTGTTAATTACGATTGATGCGAAGTTCATACTTTCTCCTTTTCTCAGTTAAACGAAATTACTACTCTTATAATGAACAACTCAATTGTTAAATGAGTTTTGTTTTCCGCATCTTCCATAAAGTCTGATGGGTTAACTAGTTCAAATCCTAATGTTACTCCACAAATGGGATGTGCTGTTATATGCATATTATATCTCACACGTTCCGCCAACACACGCAAGGGTTTGGCTTCCTTCTGTATTATCATCACGTTCTACCAACTCTTCCCAATTGAGTGAGCTTGGCATTTTAGATGCTAATTCTTTATACTGCTCTTCAGTAATATCTTCATATGGTGCTTGTTGATAAGTATGGTTTGAATGAGGAAGGAATGAAATTCCTGATACTTCATCAAAGTGTTTCCATACCCATGCACCAACTTCAGGCCATTCATTATCAGTTACTGTAATAGTAACTGAAGGTTTATGCTCACACCAATGTCTTTGGTATACTAACCATAAGTTTAATTGTTCTAGTGCAGTCATATCATTTCTAGTAACAGCACCCTTAGGGGCTTTTACAGGAAACGAGAATACAGCTGTCGAATCAGGCCTAAATACTTCGTCTTCCACTGGGAACCCTTTTTCCTTAAGGAACGAGTATACAGGGTCCTTCTTATCAATGCGAACCCTTCTAATGTAGTAAGTGTTATGTCTAGCATGAATGCCGCTAGCACTATCCACCAACTGACTGACTGTACCTGAAGGTTTAACACAAGTGATAGAAGCACTAGGAGGAACACCAAGGACCTCAGAAAGTTCTTCGTTTGTTTTTCTCGCTGCATCTCTTAACCTTTCAAGCATTGCTGGATCAGGATTATTAGTTACTTTACAATCCATGATACCTGTTAATGAAACTCCTAATAATCTTTCTTCTTCAGTATTCTTTTTCCATTCCTCACTTAGAAATTGGAAGCTGGTGAGAGTGGACTGAATTGTACCGAGTATTGTAGCGAGGGACACCTTATGAGCCAAGGTAGATTCGGTATCGTTCCCCCGTACAACCACTTCCGTAAGATTGCAGAACTGTTTATCACGGAGGATAATTTCTGAGCATGGATTGGTGCCATAGCTGAGAAGCGGATCTCGTCTCCCCCATTTTCCTGCTTGAGCCTGAGAAGCAACACGATTAAAGATTCCTCGTTCACCTGATTTGGACTTAACCAAAGCGAGCCATTCTTCCATGAAAGTTTCAGAATCGGGTCTTTCGGTATAGGCCACACTGTTGTTGGCAAGTCCTCGGTAAGGGTGATCGTTATACCAGGCTCCTGATTTTGCATCTCGCATCCTTTTATCTGTTAAGTTACTCAAAGAGATTAGAGCAGAGCGTCTTACACCACCTACTACTACAATCTCACCAATCATACACATAATATCGTGTACTTCTAAAGAATTAAGTTTTCTCGAAGCAGCTTGCTTGAATAATTCGAGTGTGAAGTTAAACAACTTTCGCAATGGATCTGGACCCGAAGCTCTTCCACCGAATGTTTTAAGTCTGGACCCGGCCGGTCTAATTTTACTATAGTCAATCTTTGGGATGTCTCCTTCCCACAATGATGACAGAAGCTTTTTAAAGGCCTTGGCCCATCCGAGTTTGGAATCACCAACGACAATAACATCATCTACCTCCCTAAATTTATCAGGTAGTGTAGGTAGTTTATTAATCTCTTGACGTTCACAAGAGAATCCCACACCAGTTCCGTTCATTAGTATGTAAAGAGCTTCAGAGAAAGCTCGTTTATTATTAATAGCAAGGTAAGAGCAATTGTAAGCAGAGATGTTATCTCTTTCGCATGCTTCACCTGCAGTCATTAAAAGACGCATACTAGGCATAACTTCTAAATTAAGAATAGCATTATGTAACTCAATTAACTTATCTTTATAAACAGGATCTGTGGTTAACTCAGGTACTTTAGATTGTACATAAACCATTAGCCTTGCTACAGTCTCTTCCCATGACTCACGACGTTGCTCAGACTCTAAGTACCGAGCATATCTACTTTTATGGATAAAGCGTCCATAATCACTGAGTTTATCAGCCATCTATTTCTTTCTCTAGTTTCTCAAATTTATCTTCTATTATATCTTCAAACCTTTCAACAAGGTCATAAGATGTAATACCCAGTATATCTAAAAGAGTAATCTCATCAATCTGTTCTGCTAACTTCTCTTTTAGTTCTTCTAACGTTAACATATTATGTCTTCAATTCTTTTAATAATTCAACATAATGAATGACCTTATTAAGGTCTTCCACACCACCTTTGTCTTGCCATCTACAAATATATTTAATAATGTTTCCCTCAATGAATGGTAAATTGTTTTTAGTTATAAACTCAATAGGTTGTATAGCAAAGCTTTTATAATGATTACCTGCTATTTGTTTATTTAAAGCACTCATAATATTATATCACCTTTCTTAAACATTGACAAGCTTTGTTGAACCTTTAGGTTTAAGATTCTTATTATCTCTAAACCAGTTACCACAAGTTCTACATTGATATCTTTGATACTTACCTGCCGCTGTCATGTTAAAGCCACGACGTTGGAAGTTAGTAGATGAACATGTAGGACAACATAAGTCAGTACCTTCAACTAGATTACGATTAAGATGATTCTTAATCCAAGGTTTAAAACGTTCATAAACCTTCTCTAGAAGGATAACATCGTTCTTGTTATACTCTTCCATAGTCTTCCAAGCTTTAGGAATACCTGCCATACATTGTACCCATAACTCATGGCCACTATGTTCAGTTTTTTTACCTAAACCTAATGACTGTGCTACGTAGTCTAATTTGTTAGATACAAATCTAAATCTACCCCTAGCTACAGTCAATAAGTCAATCTCTTTAAAGGGTGCTGGTGGGAACATACCATGAAGTAAGAATTCTTTATTAAGACTTGGTATGTCAAAACGTTTACCATTGTAGTGTACTACTGCATCAGCTTCGTCTAGAAGCTTATGTATACCAGCTAACATTTTCTTTTCACCAGACTTCTTAACAGAGTCAAATATCATCTTCTTATCACCATACCATTTAGCGGCATAGCACATGACATAAGATGACTCTTGTAACTGATTGATACCAATGTTCTGATCCCATATACCCCACACGTGGGCTACATTAGGAGCCATTTCAATATCTAATAGTAATATCTTACTCATTTCTTTGTCCTTTGTTTTGTTTCTTTTAAGGTTTTCTCGGAGTGGCATGTCTTGCATAAGACTTGTAAGTTCTTTTTCTCGCAATAGAGCCTGTCGATGAAAACATCCCAGGTCTTAAATCCTTGTTTAGAGTCCACCACAGGTTTAATATGGTCGACTTGAACTTCCTTAGCAGGGAAGTCTTCTTTACACTTCTTACATTTGTAGTGCATTGCGAGTCTCTTAGTTTTCTCATTGATTTTCTTTCCTGTTTGTGCTTCTTTGAGTGTTTCATACTTAGGAGGCCACCTCCGATAGCCACTTCTTAGTACACTAGTTATAAAAGACTTTCGTCTACCTTCTGTCCAGTTCACTTATAATTCTCACGTTCACTTAACATCATGTCGGCTAATTTATAAGAGCGTTTAGGAATGTCTTCCCATTTAAGTAATGTAGCAGACTCTATGATTGCACTCATAGCTTCTAGTGCAAAGTAGTCTCTAAGGTTCATACCTGTCCAGATTTGTTTCTTATTATCTTGACATGGGAATGCGGGTGAATTACCTTTACTCATTTGTTATCCTTATACTGTTGGTTTAGTTTTATAAAGTTTATCTAAATTAGGATCAAGTTTAAAGAGGTCTGCATTAAAGATACTCTTATCACCTTTCCACCATTGAATTACAATGTTATCACCTTCGTGATTGTAACAACCTAACAATCTTTCACCATCAATTCTTGTTGCTATCGCAGCCCAAGGATAAGGTCCTTGAAGTTCCGGAATAAAGCAATCAACATTAGAGATAGTGACAATTGCATTCTCGTTGTATTTGTAGTGTAAATATCGCCAATCTTGAGCGACCAATCTGTCAATTACTAAACCAATCCAAAACAGATTAAGGATTAGTACCAGACCTAGAAATGCTTTTAAAACCCAATTATTAATCATTGATCGCCCCCGAAATTATGATAGTAGTAATAACTAATCTAGCCGTATTAAATTAGTTATGATTGCAATAGTAATCAGGACCAATATCAATTGACCTGACCGCCTTCCTGTTTAAATAAATCTAACTCTTGTTCCGCAACTTCTGTTGCTACAGTGAACACACCTCTGCGAACTAGTTCTTTGATTGCATAGTCCATTAAGAATGCTGCTTCTTTAGGGTCTACATGAAAGTCAAAGTCCAAGGACCCATCGTCATTCTGCATACAGTCTCTTATAATCATCTAGCCAATCCTCTCTATTAGTTTGTCTTATCCAAAGAACTCTTGCATTCATTTTAAACTCGTCATCGTTGCTATAAGCTTCTCTGACAGCGTTGAATAGTTCTTGCTCAGTAGTACAGGCTTCTAAAAGCTTGTCAGCTTTTTTAGGCCCAATCTTTTCTATCCCTTTAATATTATCAGAACGATCTCCCATAAGACACTGCTTGTAGAAATGCTTTAAGCCTTCAAACTCAGTGACATCATAGAACTCATCCTTAACAAAGTTATAATGCTTACCGGGAATCATTAGTAAGTCTTTATCAATAGAACATATAACTGTCCCATCTTGTTGGTTCATACCCATGGCATCATCAGCTTCCATGCCATCGATTACTTCTGCATTGAACGTAGCTATTAAATATTGTCTGATAGGTTCTAGCCAGACAGGTTTCTCTTTAGGTCTATGAGCTTTGTATTCAGGGTATATTGTATATCTAAAGTTATCCTTGCCGGTTAGGAATAGACGATAAGACTCAGCCTCTGTATTCACTAGGATTTGATCTACTAGATCTTCTGTCCTAGCGTATGCAAAGGCTTTGTCATCATCATCTTGTAGCGTACAGGCAACCCTATACGCTACGATATCAGCATCAATAAGTGCTTTCATTATACTGGGATATCATCCTCTAAGTCATCAAAGTTTACTTCTTTAGTAGGATTAGGATCCTTAGCAAAGACATACTCTTCAAACTTCTTAGCTACAGCCAATACTTCATCTACACTTTTACCTGCACCTAAGAGTTCAACCGCAGAGGAAATACTGCTCTGACGAATAATATAGACTTGCCTGGCGGCACGTTCTTCTTTAGTTTCATAGTTACTACCAGTTACACGACCACCAGCTTGTGCTGGTTTAGATTGAGTACTAGTAGAAGGAGTTGAAGCATCACCACCAATACCAGTCCACTGCCAGTAACCTGCAGCATCTTTAGTTGTTGTAACATTAATCTGATCACCTTTAGTTAAATCTTTAATGTGATTAAACACACTAGGATTACTAAATGAGATAAGCTTTTTGTTACCTAATTGACCTTGTTCGTTCTTATAAGTAACTTCAATTTCTTGATAAGATCTACCGTTCTTAGTTGTCTTGCTATTTGGTGCACCAATATCTACAATATTAATTAACATTAACTATCTCCATGTTACCCCAGTTAGGTCCAACTTGACATTCGACCCGCATAGGAAGGTTAAAATCTACTCCAAACAACTTCTTAAAGTTAGTTGGAATATCCATAAAACACTTATCAACTAAACTTACTATACTATTATTATCGCATACTTTATCATCATAGTCAAGTATTATCGAATCATGAACAGTATTAATAAGTTTAACTCCTGCTACATCTTTAAGCCTATTGGCTAAAGACACTCTTGCTATTGCCATCAGGTCTGCACCTAATCCTTGTACTGGATAGTTTAAGATTTTCGTGCGAGGCCATTTGACTTTACCATACTTTACTTCTGGTTCATACTTATAAACTCTACCCGTAGGCATAGTTAGTTGGCGATCCCGAATGGCTTGATCGACAATTAACTTATGCCACTTTGCTAACCCATTATACTTTTTATAGAACTCATCTATAACATTCTGCCAGAAAGATTCAGATGTAGATACACCAGTAAAATTAACGTCATGAGCATAACTGTAAGCACTACCTCCGTAGATGAGTCTGAAAACAAATGTCTTAGCAATGAGCCTAGAAGGAAGCCCAAACCTAAGTTGATTATCGCTATGCTGATCAGTTCCATCCCATATCTCCTTTATAGCAGTTTCATCTTGAGAAAGGTATGTAGCACAGACCCACTCTAAAGCTTTTGCGTCAGCTTGTAATAGCATACCTACTCCCAAATAGTTGTTTAATTTCTCCATCAAAGTTTTGTAAGTTAGGTTTAGTAGACGATAGTCTTCCTGTCTTAGCAACACATTGATTCAATACACCATGTAGTTTACCTACAGGCCAATTCATTTTAGTTCTTAAGTCTGGTAGTCCTTGGTAATAAGCAGTGAGTCGTTTCATTAGTGTTGCTCTTGCTAAGATGAGCTCCACAAGCTCACGTGCTTTATTAGTTCTAAACTTCAAACTCTTTAACGTTTGATCATCTACCGAATAGAATCCTTCTTTCTCTAACTCAGATCCTTTAATAGGTGTAACTAATCTTTCAAACGTTTGTTCATAGTCTTTCCATTGTTCTTTCTCTTGACCTTTACGGGCTCCAGTTTTAAATACTCCGACAACTTCCTTACGCCTGTATTTAATAGTGCCCCCATATAAGAGAGAAGATACGTGCTCAGTACTGCTGGGATTAAACTCAGAAAGCATATGATACGAGTAAAGCTCGTTATCAATACGCGCAATGCTAGTAGAAAGATCTTTAGCTCCTTCATTACATCCTTCTTCATTGTAGATAATACCATTGTATTCCATCTCCTGTAAGACCAGTAGGTCTTGGTTATGTAAACTAATTAATCGCTGTGTAGACTTTGCGAGAGACGCAAATTCTTTTAGTTGTTTCTCATACACCTTTTGCGTTAAATGCAAATCACCTATAAGATATTCCTCAAGAACATCTCTAGGGATTTCCGTGGTATCGATATTGTTGCCCCAATACTCACTAGCAACAACATCAAGCTTGTTACCCAGACCATAATACTCAGCGACACCATTAAGACTTGGATAGGGATTTTGTTGTTGTGTAAGTATATAATGTACCAACTGACAGTCCCAAACACGCTTACCCACAATATTAATTCCATAGCGTCTTATCCAATGCAAGTCAAACTTGATGTTAAAGCCAACAATAGTATCGTGGCTGTCAATGAGTCTTTGTATATTGTCAAGTCGTTGTCGGTTAGGACTTCCGCTATAATCAATATCATAAAGGTAATGCTGACTATCGCTATAGAGACCAACATAACAGAGTTTATTCCTTTCATCAAATGGATTGCCTTTGTTGCTTATAGTTGTTTCTACATCTAAGATTAAGCTGCGCAATCTCCGGTTCCTTTATTAAGTGGATAGAATTTATTTACTTCTTCTAAGAAGTTTTCATTAAAGCCTACTATATCTATTATATCAAAGATATCTTCTTCTGTCAAATCAGGTCTTTGTTTTAATACAACCTCTGCAATTGTTTCACGTATTGTCAAAATAAACACTCCTCAAATTCATTTAAGTTAATCTTAGGTTCTTTATACTTAACTGTACCAGTAGCTGGGTAATCAAACCACCGAACTATGTTACCTTCCCAATCAAGTAGTATCCATCTTTCCCATTTAGACATCAACATACCTTGCAACATCTGCTTTAAGAATAACTTGTGATGACCCATGCCTTAAGTCAGGCAGTGTATCCTCGTCACCAATCAACTTGTTCTTACTAATGTTAAAGTAACGTATACGACTAGTGTTATCTGTTTCTTTACCTATACCTAGGATCCAATCGGCTTCGCCTTGCTTAGCCGTTTTGGAGCCGTCAACCATGTCCATCGTGAGGAAGAGTTTGCCTTCAGCTTCACCGGATGCCTGAGACACGGCAATGACTGGTGCGTATGTTTTAGCAATCTCTCTAGCCCATTGATAGATCTGTTTAAGTTCAAGATCATTACGTTCTCCTTTAAAGCCACGAATCTTATCTATCTGGTCAAAGATAATTAGCGCAGGGTTATATTGTTTAAGTACAGCTTCAATACGAGCTTTGTTACTTGAGTCTTCAAAGTCTAATATCTGAATACGATTACCTGTAGTGTTAAGATACCGTTGTTTGTTATTAACTTTGTCACTAAACAATTCTTTTACAGTCATACCTAATGCTGCTTGATAGACTCTAATACCAACTTTTTTTCCTTGCTCTTCATTATTAAACCAAAGCACATCACCTTCAGTTTGACTAACCATGTGAGTAATTTCACTTGCCAAGAACGTAGTCTTACCTGTTTCAGGACGTGCAAAAATAAAACCAAAGTCTCCTTTTCTAAGAGAACCAAGACTTTTATTAAGCCAATCAAGACGCCAACGTAAACCTGGTGTAGCAATCTGTGTATCATATAAGTTCTCCAAGTCCATATCAACAGGCTTAACTTCGTCAGCCTCTACTTCTTGATGTTCAAACTCATTAAACAAAGTTAAGAGTTCACTAGTTTGTTTCTTACCGCTCTCAACATCGAGAGCAGTCATAGCTACTTGACCAGCTAGAGAACGTCTTCTATGTTCTTCTAGTAGACCAATCAACAACTCTTTGTCAGTAGTATCCTGACCAAAGATATCCTGTAGTAAACTAATCAACTCTTTACGTTCATTATCTTGTAATAAGTAATTACTATTATAAAATATATCTAATTCATTAATATTAATATTAGTTTTATTAGTATACTTATCATAATATAGTGAAACTATATTAAATAATTTATAAATATTATTATAATTAATCTTTATATAATTAATGTTAACATACTTATAGTACTTTGTAAAGAGTTCTTTGTCTTCACAGAACAATTTTAGTATCTGTTTCTCTACCATCTAACTCCTTTCTAGTGTCCGCAGAATGCTTCCACTAACTTTTTACTATTAAACTTCTGTTCTTTACTATAGCGTTTCTTCTCTTTGATGTCTAGATAAAGTGGTGTCAAATCAAAGTGATGCACGTCTTTCAATCTAGTTACATGAGTCAGGTCAGCTGGTAGAAAGAACCAGATGTATTTAGCTCTAAGAGTATTGTTTGAATCATACTCTTCATAGAGCCAAGCGTCAGGCATCTTCATAGTCTTTCCTTTATAATTGTTCTAATGACATTAGCATCATACTCTTTAGGATCATTAGCAGAAATAATAACATCAGCATCAATACCTTTCTGTTTTAAATTTCTAACCATTTTAATAGCCTCAATTGCTTTATCCCTATCCAACCATA
>Ga0007852_1000081_pt1 | contig 30301 bp, 42 predicted proteins | sample CryBogCBH28Sep08_FD_71227 | JGI IMG/M metagenome (GOLD analysis project Ga0007852, IMG submission 71227) | Freshwater microbial communities from Crystal Bog, Wisconsin, USA - CBH28Sep08 | ecosystem: Environmental > Aquatic > Freshwater > Lake | place: Crystal Bog, Wisconsin, USA | collected...
ATCAGGTTCAAATCCAACAAGTTGATTGGCAGGTATGTTAACAACCGGACCGGTTGCTTGATAATTGTCTACAGTAGCACCATACCAGTTAGGATCTGTGCTTAATGTAATCTTGCCTTCCGCCATGCCTCGTTTGGCTTTGTCTCGAGCTTGGTTTGCTTGAAAAACTTTTTGTTCATCTGGCGTAGGTTTTCTTAATAAACCCAGGTATCGATCAACTGGTAGTTCTTTGACTTTTATAGGAGTGACGGCTGTCACGCCAGGGACAGAATGCCATTCAGCGTCGGCACCACCAGGAGTAAACAATGGGTTTCCTTGCTGATCTCTGGTGGGTAGTGTGTATAGATAAACATTTTGTCCGTGCCTGATCTTACCGCCAAAGAATATCAAATGAGGATCTTGTTTCCATCCAAGGGTGCCAGTGTCAGACCCACGCTCGGCCAAACTATAGGCTATGGCAAAGTTGGGATCATCTGTGGCATAGATGGCATTTTTATTACTGCCCGGAGCACCGCCTATATCATGGGCTTGCCTTGGAGTTAATGGACCATTGATTTCTTGTGTTGAACCGTGATACAAAACTTCTGGATATGATCCTTCGCCTTCCGCTACCGCTTCATTCTTCACACAGTTGGGGTATGTCATTTCCATTACCTCATGGCTTTCGTTGTGATTTTTCTTGCCAGCACAATGAGCACGTTGGCTAAACCCTTTAGGGTGAGAGCAGTTGATACTGTTCTTGTATTTTTGACTCCACTTTTCAGTGACGAATTCTTTAGCTTTCATTTTTTCTTTCCTGATTTCATATTAGCACACCAGTGATACATACGGGCACGTTCGCCTGAAGCTTTTTTAGCTTTGGCTCGTAGATCAGTAACTGATCCGTTACAACTGGCACCAGCACGTTTGACACGACCTGGGCGACTTTTGCCTTTGACTCGACCATCGGCAAAGTTTTCTGTTACACCGTGTTGAGCTATTAAATTTTGTATGTTCTTTTTATATTGACGTAACAGATTTTTTTTGCGATAGTATTCTTCACGATCAAACTGAGTAGGATTGGATCGTAATTCAGCTTCTAATCTTGTCACAGCATCTACCAAACTTTTTATTTGTACAGTACCAGAATCCGTTGTGGGATTGATATTTTCTTTTAAGAATGTGCCTGCAAAAAGTTTACATAACTCACGGATTTTTGGATTTTGTGTTTCTATGCTGGAATCCGGTTCCTCCTCAGGATTTTTGTAGCCACAGTAGACATGTTCAATACCGTATTGATCCAACAGGTCTTGACAGTCTTCACCATAGCGTTCCATGTGATTGGGATTTCGACCAGTATTGCAAGGACTACATGTGGTAACCACAATACATTCCGGGCCGGGATCGGCACATCGATCTAGGGCATCACGTTCTGCGTGTATGCGTAGGCCATCTTTTTCATGATTAACGCCATAGATACGTTGTCCGTCTGGACAAATAACACAGCTGGCCACTAGACCGTAATATTCAGGATCTTTTTTATGGCTGTTGATTGCCAACTCGCATAGTTCAGCAAGTATGGCATCCAATTCTTCTCTAGGATCGTTAGACGGGGCTGTAAGGATTTCTTGGACTATCATAACTGTCTTCTTCGGGCCATACTGGGTAATCGTTTGGATTCATTTTAGTCCAAAATATTCAGGATTGTGTTCGGCAAAGTCGCGCATGACAATACCTGCATTGGCATTGGCTTCGTTTTCTTGATCAGTGCCTGTTTCACCAGCACCTGGTGGTAGATTGTCTTCAGAATCCTGTTTGTAGTGTGTTAGCTCATGGGCCAAGGTACGTAGTACATCAACAGGATGGCGACCACCGGTTACTAAATAGATGCATTTGTCTGCGGGTTCATATTGACCAAATGTGGTATCACGAGGTTTATCCAGCAAGACTATTTTAGGAAGATGGCGAATGCCAACTTGGTCTGCGACCCATTGAATATGATCCTTAACAAAAGAATTGGTTTGATTCTCTGTTAAGACTTCGCGGATTTTCATTTTGTTTTTTTAGATCGTAAAGTGATTGGACCACGTGGTTGATGTGGGCTTACCTTATGCACATCATCTGCTTCCATACTTTTTTGATTACTGAGTTGATTTACTGGACCAACTCCTAACATTTCGGCAGCGTCTTTGATCATGGCAAATTCTTCATCTGTATAGCAGGTAAGCAAAGGATCGCCTGCCATGGCACCCGCAGCGCCCATGTGTTCACCGGTACCTTTGCCATCTACCAAGCCGGTAGCAATCATAAAACGATACTGTTCATATGCACTACCGTTGGATTTGTTCATGCTGATAGCAGGCAAACTGACAGCACCTTTTAAGGCTGCAATTTGATCGCCGGCCAATTGTTTAGGATCAGCGTGATGGTCAGCGGCTTCGGTAATAATTTCGTTTATTTTCATTTTGTAGTTGCCCTTAACATCCATGCGTGTTTCTGGAACGCATCCATGCGTTCTGCTAGGAAGTTACTAAACCCGTGTTGACCTTCTGCTTCAGCAATGTCATACACACGTTTGAGTATTTTGACCATGTTCTCTGCATCTTGTAACAATTCATCAACCATGGCTATGCCTGGCATTACTTCTGTTTCATCTGCAATCTGTGTTAACATGCTAAAGCGACTATTTGATCCCGGAGCATAGCTGCCTAGGCTACGAATTTTTTCTGCAAATTCATCTACGGTACCATAGACTTCTGCATAGATAGTTTCAAATAGACTATGCAGTTCTTGGAAGTTGATACCTTCTACATTCCAATGAAAGAAATGTGCTTTCAAGTAGAAAGTATATTGACTTGCAAATCCAATCTTGGCGGCTTTAATTAACTGTTCCATGTTATTCCTTGTTTGGTACACAGTTATTTACACGCACCCCACCCTTGACTTTGGTCTTGGGTGTGCCAATGTGTTTGCCTGTCCAGCACTTGGGATCTAGGCGTGTTTTAGTAGCCTTGGCTTCAGTTAATACTTGATTGTACCATGTTATGGCATTTTCTAACATTACCATCAAATCCTGTACTGATTCGCAATGCCACTTGCGTAGAGCTTTGTTAATACGGCTATTTGGATCACGCTTGGTCTTAGCGCCAGTGCGTGATTTCTTCATGCCCTTCATACGAGCACAGAATGATTTACGACGCTTGGCAGCTTTAGAACCCTTTTTAAGTTTACTTGGTTTAGTAGTTACAGCAGTTTGCAGTTTGCTACCAGGATGTTCGCGACGATAGCTGGCCACACCTTTTTTGTTTAGGCCACCCTTTTTGCTTTTGCCTTCTTTGCGCTTCCAGGCTGCAGATTCATCAAATAGTTCGTTTACTCTCATTTAATATCCTTAAACACATCTTGCAATGATTCTAATAGACCGTAGGCACGAGCATGCTTGCGTTGGTCACGTTCTCTTTGTAATTTTTCCCAATAGTTGACGTTTTCATCAACCTTACCGCCCACTGGGCTGGTGCTGTCGTTGGCCATAAAGTCATTGCTGTCCTCATCCATGATGGGCATTAGTGTAATCTTATCTGCTTTGGCCTTGTCACCTTGATTGTATAACTTCTTTTTCCAGTTGTCGTGGAATTGACGAGCCTGTTCATAGTAGTCAAACTTTTTAACAGGTTTACCAGCTAAACAAACAGCATAAGGTTCAACTTTCTTAAAGTCTTGATAACCTTCATCAACTTCATCAGCATAGTGATTATACTCAACATCTGACAAGTGCATGCTGTGACGACCATGGTTATAAAGGTTCACAATAACAAATTTGCCACTTGGACTAAATTCTTCAATCTCACCGGTCTTGCCTTCAAACTCATTTGGCGCTGTAACAACAACAGGATCACCTGTATGTAAACGATCTTCGTCTACACCAGTTAATGCTATAACAGGTTCTCCAGCAGCTTCGGCTGTCCAGTTGTTGTGTTCGCTGGACCAGGCATTGTCGCCTGCTGACCAAGAGTCTTCGCATACGCAACGGTCTGGGTTGATAGAATTGCCGCAACCAGGACAAGTTTGTCCATAAAGTGTGCTCATCTTTTGACCCACGGCGCTCTTGGCCAATTGTGGGCTCATTGGACGACGTGCTGGTTTTTTGAGCACAGCTTGGTTACGATACTTCCAAAACTCTTTGCTGATTCCGTAGGCTTTTAGGAACTGCTGATCGGTTAGACGTTGTAAATCTTGACGGCCAATGTCAATGTCGTTCATAGCACCTTCTTCCATTGGGAAAGTACGAGGATCTGGTAAATTCTGTGTTCGGCCGTTGTTGAAATTTAGATAGTAAGCACCATCGGGCTTTTGCTGTATACGTGCTTGGAAATCGTGGAACAGAATCTGTTTCATTTGATCTACTTTGGCAGTAGGCACAGCAGGGTTGAATGCAGATTTTAATATTTCTAAAGCGTATTGATAGGCCTTGACTTCGGCTGGCACCTGAGGTTGCCCAGTCATGGGTATTACGTCACCTTCTTTGATTGGCAGGCTTTGCTGTATTTCGCCTACCAATTGTCGTATAGTTCTAAGAACATTTAGATTACTAAAAATTTTCTTCCACGCATCCAGTTGTTCGGCCTGATTGGGGTATTTTACCATGACATATTCCCATATGCGAGCAACTTCCTCAGCAGGAACGGTCACATTAGCAGGACCATAATACAATCGTGCATCGCGATCACGCAGTTTTCCAGTGCCAAATGATTTGGCATTGTCTTGTATTTGTTTGTCCACCGGATCTATCGCTGGCGGATATTTGTATGTTTGTGGAGCACCTGGTGATAGTTGGTTAACCATCGACCCAATTGCTGGACTGGTAGTAGGCTCTGCGCCCTCTCTCATATTGGCAACTTTTTTCATTGGTTCTTCTTGCCCTTGTGTGCCCCATGGGCCTTGTATTAATTGACCTATTGTACCAAGCTGGCTATAATCAGGTTTTTCATCAGGAGCCTGTGCGGTAGGTTCTGCGGTAGTTTGATCTTTCTTGGCAACTACAGCGTCGGCATCGCGTTGTTTTGGACTGCCGCCAACTCCAAAAATTCCAGCGGTAGACGGAGCATAACCTTTGCCTTTGAATGGTAGTTCTTCTTCGGGTGGAGCAAGAGTTTGAGCCATTTGTCCAAGAGCTGTACTGGTAGTGGGTTCAGGTTCTTTGTATTGATCCAACTGATCAGCGGGACTAACCACACGCCCAGCTGGTGTAGCGGCAGGAGTAACAGCTGGTTGAGCAGCGGTGGTTGCCTGTGCAGGTGCTGTAGCAGTAGTAGCAGTAGGCATGGCCAGCACGTTACTGGGTTGAGTTGCCGGCAAGGTAGATGGAGCCAACCGAGGTGCGCCTGCAACACGTGCCACTGGAGCTGGTGTAGCGGGCCTAGCAGGTGCCGCTGGAGCCTGTGCAGTTGGTCCAATAGGAGTACCAGTCCTGGGTTTAAATGTTTGTGTAGGTTTGGCAACCGGTGCGGGTTCTGTTGTGGTACCTGTGGCCTTGGACAAGGCAGATACACGTTGATTTAATGCTTTGATTTCTTTTTCTTGACGAGCATTTTGTTCTTTTTCTTGGTCAAGATCTTGCTGTTGTCCAGCTACCCAACTTGCAACGGCAGCGGTATCATCTTTACCAGTTGAAGGGTCCAATCGACGACCTTGTTCAATGCCGCGCTTGATGGCCGCATTTTGAGTTCGATTGTAAAGATCTTTGGACTTTTCAAATAAATCAAATATAAACATTACTTCTGTCCCATGTTGCTCTGTTTGATAGCATTGGCTACCTGTTGTACCTGTCCTTGATTACCAGTTGCCAAGAGTTTTTCTATCTGCTGACCAAGACCCATTGTTGTTTTCTTGGCATTTGAATCTAGTCCTTGACCGGTTGTTGCCGCGGTAGGATTAGAAGCAGTGGCCACAGCTGATTTGGCAGCTTGACCCACGCTAACTGGAAGGTTTGTTCCAGCGGCTTTGAATTTATTTAAACTTTGTTGTGCATTACTGATTTCTTTGGCTGTCTTGGCGGCATCGATGGGATTGGTTCCAGTAGATCCTGTTCCTTGTGCTGGATTGTTAGCACCAGCAATTTCATTCATAAATGCGTCCCACTCTTCGTCAACACTTAGTCTACGAGTATGTATTGGGCTTTGGCTATCATCAACTCCGGCTCCTTGTACATAGTTGGCTTCAACGCCACTTTCTTCCATACCGCCCACACCCATACCTGGCTTGGGTGGATTAGGATCTGTGCCTTTCCAGTAGCCGCCAAAGTGAGGACCGTCAGGATGATGTTCAGCATCAGCCATGGAGCCTTCGTCCATTTCGCCCATGATGGCGTCCCAAAATTCAGCATGTTCATCGCCCCACTTTTCGCAGAACTGGTCACGTGTCATGCGCTCAGCATCTTTCCACATGGCTTCTTTGGTCATGCCTTCGGCCATGCCGTGATGTTGTTTTTGCATATCACGTATGTGTCGTGCATATTCGGGATCTTTTGCCATGCGATCATATACTTCAGGTGAATACTTGCCTGCGGGCTTATTGACCTGTTTAGAACGAGCAATGTCGGCCTGTGTTACTTGAGCATGTGCCCAAGGTTCGTCCATGTCGCGCTCGTCATATTCGCTTTCAGTTTTGGGCTTTTTATGTGCCTTCTTCATGGCAATGGCAATGGCGGCCTGTTGTGCTGGATTAGCAGCCTCATCAAGACGTTTAAATGTTTCCAGGATCTTGCTAAAATTATTATCCATTACTTGGCTTTCTTTACTTTAACAGGACCGCCTGGAGTGCGTTGATTGGTATACGTTTGTTGACGCTTGATAACTTCTGTAGGCATTTTGCCTAGGCTTTTGACTGCTACGCCAATGCTGGCTGACCCAGTTGCGCCGCCTGTTGCGTTTTCGTTCAGACTTTCAGCAAAAGCACGTTCTGCACGGTCGGCATCAAATCCTGCAACTTCTTCACTGCCGCCCATTTCTTGCTGACTGGCAATATAATCTTCAACAGTAACCATCATGCTTTTGGCAATTGCAATTTTTTCTTTGCACCATTCGTCAAGGTCTTCACTGCCACGAACACGTTTGGCCAAATCAGCTGTTACACGCATGATGGTGTGTAGGTTGTTGACAACCATACTGATTTCTTCTTCTGATTCAGTAGCGTAAGTATTAATAAAATCTGTTGTTTTCATTGCTTTTTTCCGTTGTTACTATATTTATTACTCTGCTGTAACAAACTCAAAAGTACTGGGAGTACCATCAAGTGTTACATTTTTTGCCTGCATAATACCATTTGATCCTACCTGCTCAACAGCAACATTGTGCGGACCCGGTTTTAAACTTACAAGTATATTTTCTCTAATAAAAATATCTCGTCCGCCCCAGGTAAAGTCTCGTTCAGTCAACAGGTTACCGTCTACAAATACTCGGTAACGTGGAACTCGATCTCTCCAGTTAAAATACACATCCACCGTGATCAAGTGATCTTTCATTGGGGATTAAATGCCAGCTCAAGACGTTTCTTTTCAAGAGCCGCAATCTTTTCTTTAAGTTTTTCCACATACTGCGCTGGCAACTCTTCGGTGGCAATACGCTGTTTAATTTCATCGATGTCTTGATTAAGGAATTCAATATGACGTGCGGCCAATTTATCAACCGCAGACTCGCCTAATCTGTCTCGGACCCAGGCCAGATCTTCACGAATACCTGTGCCAATGTTGCTTTTGACTTTCTTTTGCTGTGCCGATGCACCCGGACTTTTGCGACCAGTTAAGCCAAAAGCTCGCATTTCTTTGCCTAAGGTAGCACCGGTAACTGCATTTTGATCACCAGCGGTAGCCATGACATAACGTGGATCATTTCCTCCACGTACTACACCTACTCCGCCGGCTTCGGCCACTGGTTCTGGCTTTGGAACTTTTTCTAATTTAACTTTTTTATGTAAGGTAGGCGGTTTAACAGGCTTGTGTGGAACCAGTTTAGAAGTTAATATTTGTTCGGCTTCTTGAGTATAACGACCAAACAGGTCTTTGACAACATGTTGACGTTCACGTTTACCGCTGGCCGCGTACATTTTACGCAACTCGGTGCCGGACTGCATGGGTTGACCACCAACGGCAAAATCAAATGTAGGCACGGTCATGATGTATCCGTGCTTTTCCATGTTTTCGGCCTGCCCAATATCACGCAATGGTTGAAAATAAGGGTCTGACCCATCCTGTTTAGGAGCAAAATCAAAGCGTGGATCTTCGGCCATGTCCTTTTGGCTCACAGCAAATATAACTACGGTATTCTTGGGATTTGCTACCTGTACATGCCCGGTGTCTAAAATACTTTTGATTTGATAGGGTTGAACTGCTTGCACAATACGATCAGCAGGAACCCCAGTCAACTGCATAAAGTATGACTTTTCAGCAAAAGTAAAAGGGGATTTTGATTCGTTGTGTTTGTTGCTGGTAGCGATGTAGACGTTGCTACGACCAAACTTGCCGGTCAACCACTCATAAACAGCATGGTGGCCCTTGTGGAAAGGCTGGAATCTACCGGGGTAAATTACAAGTAATTGTGGTTCTGCAAGTTCTGTAAGAAACATAGTAATAGGCTCTCTATTACTATATTTATCTTAAATGTTTTCCAACAGCCAAATGTAGAAAGGACTTTCAAACTCCAAAGACCAAGTACCGTTCCAGCCTAGGTCAACGCACTGAATCAATACCGGGCGAGCAGGATCATCGCCGGTAAATGTGCCTTTTTTCCATACCAATTCACCGAGATCAATTTCGTCAATTTCGATACTGCGAACATGCAACAGCAGGTCTTTGACAATATTGAAATTTACAGGATCATTAACGTCTTTTACCACGTCTGAATTGTCTTTGTTTTCTAATCTGACCTGTAGTTGATATGTGGTTCCTTCAACGACTTCCTGATCAAATTCTACAAAAAACGATTCTCCACTGGCAACCGCAATTTCTTTGGTTTCAATTACTGTATTATTAAACAACACAGTATATACCGGGCGTTTTGCCCAGTATGTACCGGCCAATTCAATTTTAAAATGTAATTGCTCTGCAGACATATTACGGAGACGGAGTTACTTCTAAAGGTTTATCTAACTTGGCGCCTTGTGCAGCCAAGGTATCTTCGATGATGCCCATGCTTCCACGTTGACCAATGGCAATCTTGTCCAGGTCTCCGGCATACTCATAGTGTCCTACATGGTTCAATAGAACTTTTGAGTGTGCCCAGATTTCGCCACCAATCTCTTGCCAACGACGGCAGAACAACCAGTCTTCTGACAGATAGTGTCCACGCTCATCGATCTTACAGTCAAAGATTGAGTACATCATGGGTTCGTACTGCTTGCCTAGGCCTACATCGTCCACATACTTGGTTTCTGGATGTGCGGCAATTAGTTTTTCGTACACGCTACGACGGAACATCAAGAAACCTGTGCCCATGGTATCCACGGTAAAGATATCACCTTGGATCTTGGTCTGTGGTTTCAAGTTGATAACATAGCTTACAGGCAAGGCTTTTTTAGGATACAGGCCGCCGATAACTTCTTTGTCGTAGGCCAACATCTGCAGGATTGATTCAGGTTGGAAACGAATATCTGCATCAATGAACATAAAGTGTGTGGCCTGTGTATTGGTCATCATTTTGGCCATCAAGTTGTTACGAGCACGTGTTACCAGGCTTTCGTTAACCATGGTATCCAAGCTCCAGTTCAGTTTGGCTTGGCTTGCCAACAGGGTAAAACGCAGGAATGAAGTCATGGTAGGTTCTGACACCATACCGCCATAGCAAGGAATACCAATGTGCAGATGGATCTTGCTAAAGTCAAATGGTTGACCTGCTTGCTGTTGCGCTGGTGCTGCTTGTTGCTCTTTTTGTTTTGCTGCCGCGGCCTTGATTAAATTTACAGCATCGCTTTGGCTGATTTTCTTATCGCTCATTGATATCCTCGTTTGGTTGATTTAAGCTGTTGTTACTTCAACAAGTGCGCCGGCACCTGCTAATTCTGCTACCACTGCCTCCAGGCTAGTGATTAGGTCTTCGTTTACGGCCGTTCCGGGCGTGTCTGAATCTTTGATTAATTTACTGATTTTGATTACTAATACATCTTCTTGCAATTTTGCCATCACCGGCTCCTTGAAATAATATGCTATTATTTATTTGCTCATGACCACCAGCTCGTGACAATTTGAGACTATGCCCGGTGATATCAAATTTATAAAACTATTAATCTGGGGATCCTGGCTGTAAAAATACAGGTTCCAAATAAAGTTGTTATTTTTTTGTAACATTTGTCGAGCACTTTTTGGTAATTGTATTTCTGGACCCAAATTAGTAAGATATTCAAACAATTGCCGTTTTATTTCGGGGGTGTAACGCCCGTCTCTGAGTATTACCTTGTATCGATATCCTATATCAGTCTTGCGTAGAATTGCACCGGTATTCAGAATATCTTCTGCAGATTCGTCTATGGGCCCTGCTACGGATTCCAATCGATTCAGTTGCGCTTTACCTATATGGGTGTTGACAAAATCGACCAGCTGATCATTTGTTTCTGCATAAATCTGTATTCTTGGTTCTTCAACTCTAAGTTTGATTCCTAAAGTGCGATCGTGTCTAATATCTCTCAGTTTTGCCAGCAGTTTTGGATCAGCGTTGTCTAGATCTTTGTTAAATCTATTTCCCCACCAGCCACCTGGGTTGATATTTTTACTTACTTCGCGTCTATGGGCCAGTTCAGTTTCTATTGTGCCTTTGCCATCGATCAATCGACCCGCTGGACAATAAACAACTACCTTGTATAGATATTTGCCGAAGTATTTTTTAGTGGTATGCTCTACAGCAATATTAGGATTGGACCGAGTCCAGAACAATGTATCCATCGCTATCTATCATAGGTGCGGTTTGTGTAAATTGGTCTACAACAGCAAACACAAACTCTTTTTCTTGAACATCAACTTCAATCAAACTATTTAAAGGTATGGATTCAAATAGTATTTTCTTACTTAGCGGAACTTTAATCAAATCATTAATTTTACGAGCCAATGGTCTGGCACCCAGCTTGCTGTCATAGCCAATCTCGGCTAGATAATCCACAGCAGATTCGGTAAGCCTGATACGTAAAGATTTTTCACCAAGCAACTCATTGACTTCGGTAATAAATTTAGCAACAATCTTCTTGATACTGATTGTATCTAACTTGTTGAATTTGCAAATGCCATCTAAGCGATTACGGAACTCAGGTTTAAAGAAGTCTCGGACTGCTTTATCATCTTCACCAGACTTTTGCAGTTCACGACCAAAGCCAATGTTGTTCTGTTCGTTGGCGCTGGCACCCAGGTTGCTAGTTAGAATAATGATGGCGTTACGTGCATCTGCTTTCTTGCCATTTGAGCTGGTAATAGTGCCTTCGTCCATCAACTGCAACAGGATATTCATGATATCTGGATGTGCCTTTTCAACTTCATCAAATAGTACAATGCAGTTGGGATTCTTTTCAATGTCGCTAATTAGTAAACCGCCGCCCAGGTTTGAGTCATCGTAGCCTACATAGCCCGGGGGAGCACCAATTAACTTGGCCAAGGCATGTTTTTCTTGGTATTCACTCATGTCGTAACGTAACATCTTCATGCCCATGCCTTCGGCCAACAACTTGGCCAATTCAGTTTTACCTGTACCAGTTGGACCTAGGAATAAGAAGTTACCAATTGGCTTGTTCATAGGCTTTAGGCCTGCACGTGCTACGTAGATTTTTTCCAGCACAGTTTCAACTACTCGATCTTGCCCGTACAATTTGTGTTTGATAGTATCTTCTAAGTTGACCAAGCTCTTGGTTGATTCTGACCCAATTTGTTCTGCGGGAATTTTCGTAAACTTACTGATAATGTCAACGATATGACTCTTACGACAAGTCCATGCCATGGCATTGATCTTTAATTTAGCACAGGCTGTGTCAATTAGATCGATTGCCTTGTCTGGCAAGCGTTTGTCTGGCTGATAACGTACACTCAGTTCTACAGCGGCATCAATGGCTTCATTGCTGATAGAACCACCGTGGAAAGATTCAAAGTATTCTTTGAGTCCGTTTAGTATTTCTTTGGCCACTGCTGATGTTGGTTCCTCAATGGTCATGCGTACAAAACGACGCATCAGGGCACGATCTTTTTCAAAGGATTGGGTATACTCTTCCCAGGTGGTTGATGCTAGGACTTTGATATTGCCTTTGCTCAGAGCTGGTTTGATCATGTTGGCAAAGTCTACTGAGCTGTTGCTACCTGACCCTGCTCCACGCATCTGATGTGCTTCATCAATAAACAGGATGCACTTGCCCTTGGCTTGGAGTGCTCCAATAACGTCTTTGAACTTTTCTTCAAACTCACCACGATACTTGGATCCAGCAAGCAAACTACCAATGTCTAGGTTATACACAGTATAATCACGTAGATATTCAGGAACCTGTCCATTGATGATGTTACGAGCAAGTCCTTCGGCAATGGCAGTTTTACCAACGCCAGGATCACCAACCAACAACACATTGCTCTTGTTGCGTTTGGCCAAGACCTGGGCAATTTCATCCAGTTCAAACTCACGTCCTACCACAGGATCAATTTTGCCATCGTTGGCCGCAACATTTAAATTTTCACAATACTCTCGCAAGATTTCGTCTGCACGAGCATTCATTGGCAAACGCTTTGGCTTGGATTCAACATAGTATTGATTGTAAAAATCCACTATCTGGCTGCGTTCTAGGCCATACTTGATAAAGAAGTAACTGGCATGACTATTGGTTTCGTTACAGATACTTAGGAAAATATCAATGACCTGCACATGGTGGCGTCCACTGAACAGCACAGTAGTGAAGGCACGATTAAACACACGTTCAAGGCTGTGTGTTTTCTTGGGCACAGGTTCTTCGTCTTGACTAACAAGATATGTTTGTCGTTTTAAATATGTTTCGAGATCACCAATTAATCCATCAACGTCTGCACCAAACGCAGTTAACAAATCATTCCAGGGTTTGAAAGTTGTTAAGCCATAGGCCAGATGTTCAAGAGTTACATATTCGTGATTGTAGTTTTTTGCTAGGTCTGTAGCATTACCTACTATTACTTCTATTTCAGGATTGTGTTGTATCATAAAAATATTTATTGACTATTGATCAAACTTTTAATTAATTGTAACTGGTCCGCAGTTAGGTTTCGTGGAATATCAACATGTATGTCAATATATAAATCTCCGCGAACTTCGGAATTCATTTGATATACACCTTGTCCGGGAATTCTAAATCGAGTTTCGGGTTGGGTGCCTGGTGGAATACTCAATTCAAATGTTTTTCCGTCAATGCTATCAAATTTTACAGTACCGCCTACAATCGCTAACAAACAGTTTACATTAATCCTGGTGAATAAGTCAATGTTATTGACAGCAAAATTTTCCGCATTTTGTACGGCAATCTGCACGTACAGGTCACCGCGGGGCAGAGTGTTGAAAAGGTTATCGCCCAGGCCTGCATATTTGATCTGTGCACCATGGTTGATACCGCGGGGAATACGAACTTCAACCGTTTCTCTATGGCCATTGGTAGTTTGCACACTTATGGTTTTGGTTTGATCTGCCAAGGTGCTGACCAAGGTAACAGGTATTTCTACACGTAGATCTTTGTTGCGTCGTTGAGCCTGACGAAAATTGCCAAAGGGGTCTCCGCCAAATCCAAAGCTTCTAAATATAGAATCAATGTCAGGATTTCCTGTGCCGCCTTGCCAGGTAAAATGTACACCACCGGGTCCACCGCCAAAGCCATTGCGTTGCATATCGTATTGCTGGCGCTTGTTGTTGTCACTGAGTGTGTCGTAGGCTGTTTGAATTTCTTGAAACTTTTTAGTATCGCCGCCCTTGTCAGGATGATGCTGACTGGCCAATTTACGATAGGCCCGTTTGATCTCATCTGCTGTGGCTTTGTCGCCAACACCTAAAATTTCGTAATAAGTCATTGTGTTATTATAAACAAAAAAGCCGGCAGAGTCAACTTACCGGCCTTCGAATTGCGGGTATTGATTATTTCTTTTTTGTTGGTGCTTTGGGTTTGGTTGGTTTATCATCGGCAATTTTTGTGCCGTCAAACTTTTGGTGCTTCTTAACCGGTTTCTTTGTTACAGCATAGACTGGAGAAACCAATGATAACGCAACTAATACAGCTAATAATTTTTTCATTTTGATATCCTTATAGTTCTGGTTGATTGCCAATTGGAACAACTTTCTTACCGGCGGCATTTACTGACACTGGTGCAGATGTTGCGGGCGTTGCTCCAGACCCGCTATTAAAACCCGATCCAAATCCTCCTGAGGCCGGAGTGGTTGGTGCTGATGTTGGTGTAGTTGAACCTCCAAATGCAGGAGCTCCGCCAAATCCTCCTGAGGCCGGTGCACCAAAGCCGCCGGTGCTTCCACCAAAGCCGCCTGCAGATTGCCCGCCAAAGCCACCGCCCATACCTGAATTCATTCCACCACTAAAGCCACCACCCATACCGCCGCCCATACCGCCTTGCATTCCTGCCGGAACACCTGACATGTTGGTATTGGTTGTCATGGTTTGACTTGTTGCTGTTGGGTTTACTGCGGTGCCGGCCAGTTTTTCTTGTGTACGACCAAATGCACTAATGCCCAGTACTGCACCCATGGCAATATGGAACAGGCCTGCGCCCTGCAAGGTTAGGGGATTCCATTGTGTGATTGGCGCATGATTCATGCCTTGCCATAAGGCCCATAACACTGGGAATACTGCCATGTCCAGTAGACATATTAGCATGTACATCCATCCCATCATTGGACGCCATAGCGTTTGCATCCAATTATCGCTCTTTTTTGACATACCTAGCTCCTTATAATTGATTTTATAAGTGTATTTATGGCAATTTGGGATTTTGATTAAGCGTAGGTGGCTTGGGGAGGCAAACTATGTACTTGATGTACCAGTTCATCATTTTGATTATAAATTTTGATGCTGTGTGCATCACTGCCGCTGGCATGTTTCGAAGTCTGAGCAACTGAATGTGCCACTGCTTCTTCAAATGATTCAAACAAATGATCAACGGTATTCAATATACCATTGATCCAACTTTGTGTTCTTACACGATGTCGCATGATTAAGCGTAGCTTTCTGTGGTAGCAGTGGCAGAAATGCTGTGTAAAATTTCTTCGTTGTGATTGTAAACCTTGACGTTGTCAGCTCCTTCGACAGCATTAGCAAAGTTCAAAGCTTCTTCGATAGACTCAAAAAAAGCGTCCTTGACTTCTAAGCGTCCTTGACGCCAATGATGTGTTCTTACTCTGTGTGCTCTTGACATAATATGTTTCCTTTAACTGAAGTATTTATGCCATACCCGGGCGGTTTTGTTGGTATAGTGTGTCAAACTCCACTGGTTTAGTTGTACATTGACCCGTGGCCAGGCATAAGCCCTTTCTAATTTGTTGGCAATATCTTCACTACTGGTAGGATCTGCTGCAAAAATACCAACTTTCCAGGGAATTTCTACACTACCTACCAGGGGCACACCTTGACTGATCAAGTCTGCTCCCACAATATTAAATGTTTCAGAGAAACTGACCTGTAAGCCTATGTCCATGGTTGCACAGGTTTTTAAGAATTCTTCACGCGGAGCCCAGGTGTGATTAAGCATTTCGTGCCCATGGTCCGCAATCTGCTGAAATAGGCCTTTGAGATTGTTTAGTGCAGGGCCACCTTGCATTTCAATACGGCCAGCATTGACATGAAAGCGTAGACGTTTGCCAATTTTTTCAGCAAACTCAATGGCACCAAATGCCTGTAACAGATGATTTTTTAAAGGACGTACTGCGCCAAAACATCCTACATCAACCCAGTCTTTATTGCGATCAAATGGTTTTTGTACATATTCCTGTGGATAGTAATTGGGCAAGTATACCACACGATTGTTGGTAGTTTCGGTGTCCCATTTGTTCAGGTGTTGCAGATACAATCTGGTTTCACGCAACATGCGTGGAGCATTGCAACTGATAACGATATTTTTAAATTTTGAATACTCAGCAATCCAGTCCATGGCATTGCCTTCGCCGGCCATGAATGGCATTTCGCTATGTAGCCGAATGATCCAGGTCACACCAGGATGTAGTCGTTGTAGTACTGAAAACTTAGTAGGTACTACCCAGAGTGCTTCGATGATAACATGAGTAGGACGATGTTGAGTTACCATTCGATCAATACAATTATTGTCAATGGCCACTTCCAAGTTAGATTCAATACCCAACTTGCCCAACATATCGTGTACAAAACTGGCTGAATTGAAAAGACCAGTACTGAGCCCCACATGACTATGCACGGTGGCGTTGTAGTCTTCCCTACGTTTTAAGATGAATAGAACTTTTTTCACTGGTCTCTCGAATTAACATTGCACTACATTTGAATGGATTACAATGTTATTTATCGAGACCAGGAAATTAAAATATTACAAACTGATTACTGCGCAGGTGTAACAGTGGCAGTCACACCATCGCCAGACAAGTCAGCGGCTGTCACTGGAGCAACGATCTGACTCTGTTGTGTGGCCAAGTCAGCGGCGTGAGCAGCAGCCAATGTCTTGTATTTTTCAACATCAGCTTCGGCAGCGGCACGTGCGGCATTGGCAGCATCAACTGCGGTTTGATGCAGTTCGGCGGCTTTGGTCAATGCTGTTTGCAAATCTGCTTTTAGCTTGTTGACCAATTCATTGGCGGCCAATGCATCTTCACGAGCACGGTCAAAAACAGTTTTGACTTCGCCCAAAATTGCATGCTCAATTTTTTGCACTTCGTTTACAACTGCTGTTTCAACTGATTTGGCCTTGCTAAATGCACCTACTACCGCATCTGCAATTTTCTTTTCTGTGTTATCAAATAATCCCATTTTACTTCTCCTTGATTATACTGCACCAGCAATTATCAGTAATCCATTAATTGCTGTGTTCAGTGTTTCTTTAAATTGCAACTGGCTCATGTCTTGGATAATATCCATTTGGCGTTGCAGATCTCGTAGCGTTTCCGCTAACTCTTGTGGACTTAGTTGTCCTGATTGTGCTGCCTGTGTTGCTTGTGCTACATACTGTGCGGCGTTGGCAAAGGTAGGATCACCTGAATTTGCCAGTGCTGCCAATTGGTTGTTGATATCATCTAATGTCATCTTGGTCTATTCCCTAGAACGTGTTGTATTGTATCGGCACTATGCTCGATTCCTTCAAACTTCAACTTGCAAAAAAATGGACTAACTGGAGTACCGGTATTGTATTGAGTAACTAACCCTTGTGCAATTTCGTTCAGTGCTGTGGCGGCTTTAACACCGTCACCATTGTGAGGCAGGTTCTCGCTATAGGCTTCAAACAGCTCGGTCTTGCGAGCCATGGCAACTGCATTGGGTTGACTCATTATGGGGTTGCTACAACCTTGAGCATAATGACGAGCATCCACACGAATTTCAGATATTAGCAGGTATTCGTTGGGATCATATTTGGTCATTGTGACTGCATCATACACAGCACAACCAGATAAGTTCAATACAAATAGGGCTAATATGAGTCTGCGCATATCAAAACCAAAGCCATAGGCCTTGGCTCATTAAAATTAGTCCTGCACCGGCAACTAAAAAGCTGGCCCAGAATAGTTCCATACGTACTGCTAGGATACTAGCAGATAACAGCACGATTGCCAATTGGTAAGCTGTTGATGCATAGCCGATCCATGGTGATTTCTTTTTGGCCAGATCACGTTCGGCTTCTAATCTCTTTGCTTCGGTATACAGGGACTTTTTGCCTTCTGCACCTTCTTCGTAACTGGCGGCCTTAGCAGCAAATACTTCTTTCTTGACTGGATCTACAGTTGTTTGTGCGGCCAATTCGTACTGTGTTTGTTTGATTGATTTGGCCTGATAAAAATTCCATAAGTCGTTGGCCTTGATAGTGTTGTTCATTACAGTTGAGCTCAAGCCACCACCAATAACGGTATTGAATGCCAACAAGGCAGCAAACACGTTGATAACCATACCGGCTTTGTCTTTGATCTTGGCTTCACGTTCGCTACGTGAACCAGTTAAAGGTTCTTTTGGACCTTTGCTAATCATGTTTAATACTGAATCAATTAATGCCATTATTGTAAACCTTTCCAAATTTTTTGTTGTGTATTATACCAGTTTTGCCATCCTTCGACCCGTTCTTTAAGGATGTAATATTGTGTATAGTTGTTGTTTGCGTTATCTAACAAGTCGCTTAGATTACGTTGCTCGGGAGCCAAGGGTGTTAGGTCAGCAACAGGTTCTTGTAGGTCAGCTGGCGCAACAGGCCAATTGGGCAGGACCGGTGCGGCAGTATTGGCACAAGCAGATAACAATAAAGAAAGTATAACTATTAATCTTTTCATTTTACCGGAGCACTTCCTGTATTTTTAACAGCACGATTGTAATCGGCCCAGGCCTGATCATTGATCTTTTTGCAATCAGCATTGATCACAGCACGGTCCTGTTTGATTGTTTGGCTAACACCGTAACCACGACCTTTGACCAGGTGTTCTTGGTTGGCCAAATTATCTGCCAGTTGTTTGGTAGCATCGGCGGCGGCCTGTTCTGCAAGGGCTACCTTTTGTTGAGCTTCGGCCAAAGCCTGCTGTTGTACAGCAATCACACCGGCACCGCCATAAAAGAATACACCCAACACAAACACTATAAAAGCGATGGGTCGAGCAATTAGGGCATAAATTCTAACAGGTTGGATATGACTGGCAATGCCAGCAATGACGTAGGTAGCAACACCGCCCCCGGCCATAAAGGGAAATACCCATACAGGTATGTTGCCCAAGAAGTGATTGACTATTAGTTCAAACATTATGATTGTAGGATCTGCAGAGCTCGTTGATAGTGAGCAATACGTTCATCTAGCCCAAGGAATCCACCGTTGATTTTATGAGTCATGGTTTTCATGTCGCCGGCATCAGCCACATCATTCAGTCCATTTGCTTCCCAAAACCAGCAGGCACTTTGTACACAGCCTTCAAAGGTTTGTAGGAACTCGCTGACCTGTTCGGGAGTAGAGTCAATGCTTTGACCAAATGCTGTATAGTTGGCACGGCCAGTTAGCTGAATCAAGCCACGACCACAAAAACGCCAGCCATCGCCAGACGCCTCATCACCATTGCCCATGCGGTTAGCGTAGATACGATTGGCAATCATTTCTTGTTTGTTGGGTGCCGAGCAGTATTGTTGTATTTCGTCCATACCGCTGAAATGATGACCAAACAGCTTGGCCAGGGTTTCTGGGCGATAGTTCAAGTTTTCTTGAATTGCTGTGTATCCAGCTGATTCCACTGCGGTCTGCCCCAAGAAAGCAGCAACACGTGGCACCGTAGAAATATCGTAGTCGGGTAAAACCTTTGCCAAGGCTTCAAACCAGTGTTCTACATGCTGATTTTGCGGCAAAAATTGTTGTAATTGGTCCTGCGTAAAATTAAATTGAAACGCCATGGTTCGCTCCTTACTTGATGTAAGTATTTAGCTGACCCATGGTATTTGAAATGTTACAGATTAGTTTACGATCGTAGAGAAATTTGACCCAGTTTTCCAGCTGGCCGGAGGTCAAATGCTGATAGGTTTTTCTGTGTATGCTGGCTGTCAAGATTGCGGGTTGCGTGGTCAACCTATCAAACATCAGGTCAAAATCTTTTGCTTGATAATCGGCTATGTTCCAGGTAGAGTAACAAAAATTTTCATTGTACAAGGCATTGTACGAGCCAAACTTTGCCATGGCGAATCCTGAATACAAGTAGAATTCGGTGACAAGATCTGGATACCGCACATGAGTTTGGAAAAAATCTGCAAAGTTATCAATACTGTGCACCAGGTCATTGACCGTTTTGGTATGAAACACAAATGGAACACCGCTGGGGCCAATGGCCTGATTAAATTTGATGCCGTATAACTTTTCAACAAATCTTTGGCTTGGCTCGAACACTGGAAATATATCGTTTGTGCCGACACAGGGTCTGCCCAGGCTATCAAAATAAACCCGAGGATCAAACTTTTTTACAAACCAAGTTTTGGCATCCAAGACCATGCTGTAGGTGGTATCAGCTTCGGCCGCGGCCAACAACTTGCAAAGCTGTTGATTTTCCCATCCCAAGACCCGAGTGGTATACCCCCATGTCTCATAGTGTTTAATTTTTACCTTGTGTTGATTGTCCTGATACCAGGCAGTATCTACCAGCTCAACTACATCTGCAGAGTCGTTGACAACAATGGTAATCGAATTTATATAGTCTGAGGGGAAATACTGCTGTATGCTTGTTGCTTGAATTCGTAAGAAATCAACTTCTTCTTGAAAGACAACAGTAATAAGGTCAAGCATGTGAATACTACCGAGGAATTCCAGCTAAGTTTCTAATACTTTCTGTAAATTCATTTTTGGGAGCCTTGGTATCTACGTCTATACCGGCAGCTGTTTTTAGATTGTCAATGGCGTCTTGCCCGTACATTTTTTCATAAGCATCAGGAGTTAAGGGGATTAACTCAGCCAGTGTTTCAGCATTCAGTTCACGCTCTTTGTGGCCTTTGTAGTATCTTACACGCCAGTTATCAACTTCCTGTTCAGTTAGATTCATCAGGTCATCTATCAGACTCATGATGTTGTCAGGAGCAGATTCGTCACGGTCCAGTTCAACAAACACAATGTAACTACCGTCATCCATTTCGCCTGAGCTGATATCAGCATCAATTACCCAGTCATAACCTTTTTCAATAAAGTTTACCAGATCATTGGCTGGAGCCTTTGAGTCAACTTTGAAACTCAACACAATAACATCTGCGTCGTCGCCCAGCTTGCTTTTGAATTCATCAACATGCAACTCAGGGTGAATCAAACGTTTGAGATCTCCGCCTTCAAGACCTTCCAGTAGATTAAGTTTCTGCATTGATTTGATCTTCCTGATTTTTAGCTTCGTTGTCGGCACCAGTTTCATAGGCCTGGTCAATGTCTTCAAGGTCAATGGTACCGGATTCCAATTCCAACGCACCCTGTTGTATGTCGCTCATTAATTTTTTAGGCATGGCTATTTCAACCAACCAGATAGGACTTTTGATAGTTTTAGGAACCTTGGTTCCAGGTTTAAAGTCTGTGGGCTTTTTTACGGTATCAGGATGTTCAAAAAAATCTTGGCGATATGTAACTGCACAGCTATATTCGCTTAATCTTGCAGCACCTTTGGGGTCGGGCATTTTTTTATAAGGCCACATGAAGGTGCAACGTACAAAATACTTTTCGTACACAGGTCCTTCGACCAGTTCGCCTGACTTCCAGTGAGCAAATGCATATAAATCTAATTCGTCTATGACACGTTCAAAATCCAGCAGGGTATTCACTGCCGAATCGGTCATAAAAATTTCCTGAGTATTCTTTAAGAGTTCTCTAATATTGGCTGGCATAGTGCTATTATTTATCGAAATTTAAACGAATATCAGAATTGAATTTTTTTAAGTTTTTTATCAACCACTGCCAGTACTTCCCCTGCGGCACCTGTTTCTTGTTTGTAAGATTGATTTACAAAAGCCGGGCCAGGTGTATTTGCTGTACTTTTGCCTAGGTAATACAACGGACTAGTAAATCCTACAACTCCAGTGGCTTGACCGTTTTCATAGGTCAAATACTTGGCGTCAATTTTATTTTTTAAAAATTGAATACCAGCTTCCCAGGTATTATACAAATCCGTTCCTTTGAGATTTTTATGAAACCAGTAGTCCATTTCGTTATAAAAATTGGTTGTTGGTTTTGCTGTTTGCCAAGTACCAGGATCATAATCTGGGTATATAATAGGTTTTATTATATGTTCATATGCACTTCGTTGCGAAATGCCCAAATTTGGCCAACGTACCAGATGACGAAGCCCGGCATTCTGTGGCATGTCGAACCATTTGATAATCATGTGCATTTGCTTAACCGGAATTTCAGGAAAATCTGGAGTCCAGTAAAATAATTCTGTTGTAACGTTGTCGTACTCGCCTACCGTAGGCGAAGCATGATTGGCCTGTAGGTCAGTAAATACCCCATACCAGTTGTTGTCTATTAGACTAATTCTGGGTTTATCAATTCCGTATAGTGCGCAGATTTTTTTACCACTATCGGCCAGGGCTCGATGTTCGATGGTATTAAAATTGTTGTGTTTGATTCCGTGGGCTGGTTGAAAATATTCTCTGGTACTGAATACCCATGACTCGTCTTTTAGGTAATTGTCTTTGAAAAGATTTTCGCTGTAGTCCTGTACGGTGACTCGTACCCGCGGATAATTTGTTTTGATCCAGTTCAACAACGGCTCAGCGGCAAACTTTCGTTCGCCCAGGGTATTTTCTGCCTTGGTATTGGATGCATCATCGATGGCATCTTTATCCGCCTGCTTGGGATAACGAAATATCACTTCGTCTAGATGTATTCCGTTTAGTAAAAAACTATAGATGGCAGTGGTTGAATCACCACCACCCGACGCTTCGACTCGTATCCAATCGTACTGATCTCTCAGCTGTTGAGCACGTAGTCGGTAAAGCTCTCTGATATCTACTTCAGGTTCAATTTCCCAATCAAGTTCGGCATAGGTCTTGGTATTGAAATGCCAGGTAGGGTAGTGTCCAGTTTCTGTGGCACGTATGACTGCTTGCGGTTTTAAGAAATATGTTTCTTCACCAACTCGATAAAAGCCCAACTTGGGATTTTGTTCAATACCTTGTGATATCATTCTTTTATTGTTATGTTACTGGTAATGGCTTTCCAAAAATCTCTGCTGGATTGGTAAAAGGTCGCAGGATCCATGTCCACTAATTCTTTGTTGTAGTAACAAAAATCACTGCTGGTGGATTTTACTACCGCAGGATCCTTTTCTGCTTTTAACAATATATTTCTGTAGTCGTTGTATTGATCTGCTGGCATGGATGCTGGCACCACCAGTTGAGCCGGGCTACCAAACTTTGCCAAGATTAGAGGGAAACCTTGATTGATCAACAAGGGAGTTCCTTTGATTGGCTTAGTACCACTGATGCCCAATATGTAGGAATGTACATTGAGTCGGTTGTCACCTTGGTACGGAACAGAGTCGCCAACAAACCCCACGGCAAAATCAGTTTGCCCACTGAGAGTGGACTGGACAGCATCGCTGGTACTTTTGAATGGGACTATGTCCATCATGGGATATTTTTGTTGTATTTGCAAGGCTGTCAAATGAGTGGTGGTGCCAAGCCCACTGATACCAATGGTCAAACGCTTGTCGTGTGGTACTTGGTCCCAAGACTTGTATTTTGAACTGCTGACACTGAATGGTGCAAAACATATTGGCAATAATGATTGATACTTGTTTAGGTCATGACTATCTTTTGGATACACCATGGGCCGTATGTAAAACGCTGAACTGGTGGCCTGTATACTCCGTGGATTGGTCAAAATATAGTGTGCTGCCAGGGTTCCACCGGCACCAGGTTTGTAGTCAACTATAAATTCATATTTTGTTTGCTGTCTGTTGGCGGCATCAGCCAAATTACGATAATAATTTGCTGCTTGATCTCCGGCTGACCAAGAATACACGATTGTTGCTGTTTCTCTGGCAATGCCGGAGATGGCAAAACTGGCCAGCAAAATTGCTAGAATTTTTTTCATATCTAATCTCTTTAAAATTTATGTATTATTATAAAAGAAAAATAGACGGGTGTCAATGACCCGTCTATCTATTACTTTTTGTTGCTGAGAACTGATGTTGCTTGTTCTTTGATTCGGTCAATTAATCCAGGAGTAAAAGTTGGTGTAAACTTTTCGTATACAACCTGAGTTTTTTCTTGCCACTCGGCTTTTTCTTCTGGAGTTAACTCGACGATGTTAACACCTTCGGCAATGAGTTTTGTCTTGGCTTCTTCACCGTCTTCGATGGTTTTTTGTCGTTCTGCACGACCCGCTTTGATAGCCGCATCCTTGATTACTGCACGAACTTCTGGACTCAATTGATTCCAAAAACGGTCACCAATGATCATAGTTGTTAAAAACAAACTGTGTTTACTATCAACTACCGATTTGGTAACTTCGTTTTGTTTTAACGGATAGATACGACTATAAACCGTTTCGCCACCTTCGCAATTGCCGTCGATAATGTGTGCTCGAGTATCTTCAGTTTCACAAACATGAATGTCTGTGCCCAATACCTTGAATGTTTCCTGTGCGACTGGATTACGATTGGTTCTTAATTTCATTACTTGCTCTTTTTCTTGAGGTCAGCTAATGATGAAACAGGTTTGTCTGTGATAACGTTACGGAAACCACCTGAGTATGTGAAAGCCATACCACGTACATTTGAATTCTCAGTTGTCTTGTCTAGCAAGTACTCGCCAACTTCGCCTTCTAGTACACGTGTTGCGTGATCGTGATCTTCAAAAATGAATGGCATTTCAAGTGCTAACATGTCATGGTTGTATTCTTCAGCTAACCATGTTGTGTACATTTGACTCATTTCAATTTTGCCTTGATTCATTAGATCCAATAGATCATGTTTGGTTACTTTAACACCATCGTTGTATTTGTCGCTGTACTCGGTTAGTGTCATTACTTCAACTTCAATTTTCTCGGCTGATTGAGCTTCGTTAATAAAAGATTGGAAATCTTTAGCAGCACGTTCAAAAAGATCTAACGGCTCGTGTGCAATTACCCAACGGATTTTAGTATTTTTCATTTTGTAATTCCTTTATATATTGGTTTTTGGCTGGCGTTCTAGGTGTATTACACTAGTAAAAGGGTCTGTACCCTAGGCGTCTGACGTCAACAGAGTGTCGGCGTTGCTATTTTTATTTATCACTCGTTAAAATTTGTGGTGTATATTGCGTCCGGAATCCTCAAAAATAGCTTCACCCAAGTAGTAGAATGGACTTAAAAATCCTACCAGGCCCACAGGACGACCAATTTCACGATTAAAGAATTTAGGGTCAATTTGGTCAGTCAGTAGTTGTAGGCCGGCTTGCCAGATGTTATAAACATCGGTACCTTGGAAATTGTTATAGAACCAGTAGTCCATTTCATTGTAGAAGCTGTTGGTAGGCTTGCTGGTCTGGAATGTGGTAGGATCATAATCTGGGTATATTAAGGGCTTGACAATGTGTTCAAATGTGGTACGCTGTGCAAAACTATAATTTGGCCAGCGCACCAGGTGTTGCAGGTATTTGTTGCTGTCAAGATCAAACCAGTTCTTGATTGTGTGTGCTTGTTTTCTTATCAGTTCCGGAAGATCCGGTGACCAGAAGAAGTATTCATTGACAACATTGGTATATTCTTTAATGTCAGGATTGGCAGCATTGGCCTGGATGTCCATGAAATACAGATACCACTTTTTATCCTTGATGCAGACCTTGGGTTTGTCAACACCCCACAGCATACAAACACGCTGACCTTTTTCCAATAGTATTTTGTGTTCTTTGACAGCATCAACGGTGTGCTTAAATCTATGCCCAGGTTGAAAATAGTCTCTGGTATAAAATACCCAGGATTCGTCGTGCCGACCTTCCAGCATTTCTAAGCTGTAGTCGTGCATGGTAATTGTTGTCTTGGGTGCATGAACTGCCAACCACTCCAGGGTGGGTTTGGCAGCATACTCCCACTCACTGAGTGTATTTTCTGGTTTGGTATTGAATGGATCTGCAGACACATTCTTTTCACCGGTCTTGGGATAACGAAATACCACTTCGTCGATGTGTATGCCATTCAACACAAAAGCATACAAGGCTGTGTTGCCATCGGCTCCGCCACTGAGCTCTAGTCTAATGTAGTCATATTGATCACGCAGTTGCTGAGCACGTTGGCGATATAACTCTTGCAATCCTGTTTCAGGTTCTTCGGTCCAGGGCTGAGCACCAAATACTTCGTTGTTGAAATTCCATTCAGGAAAATGTCCGGTCTGTGTGGATTCCATTAAAGCCAGAGGTTTGCTATAGAAGATCCTGTCTCCGACGGTGTAAAAGCCTAATTTGGGATTTTTTTCAAACGTGGTGTCTTGAAATATAGTTGAAGAATTCATTTGGTAGTCTAATACTTATCTCTTGTATAACATTATAAACTTATAACTTAACAATGTCAATACTTAACCTAAATAATTGTGTAGCTGGCACGACGCTACTACTTCAAGGAGACAACATTGTCTAAACGTCAGAAAAGAGCTTCGGCTTTGGCAGTAAATGACAGCAGTACTCAAAGCAGTTTCAGTAGTAACAACGCAGTAAGAATGGATGTATATCGTAAGACTCAGCCACGTCCTATCACGCTTCTTCCAAAAAGCCTAACACAAGAAACGTACATAGACCTATTAACCGATCCCGAAAAACTCATAGTGTTTGCCACCGGTCCTGCCGGAACAGGTAAAACCATGCTGGCAGTACTTGCCGCGTTAAGAGCATTTAGATCCGGTGAATGTGAGCGGATAGTAGTAACAAGACCAGCGGTAGGAGTTGATGATGAGGAGCATGGGTTCTTGCCCGGCGACTTGAATGAAAAGATGGCTCCCTGGACCCGTCCTATATTTGACATCATTGGCGAATATTACCGACAAACCGAAATCGCACGTATGCTAGATGACAACCAGATTGAGATATCTCCACTGGCATATATGAGAGGCAGAACATTTAAAAACTCGTGGATTATTGCAGACGAAATGCAAAACGCGACACCAAGTCAGATGAAAATGTTACTCACAAGATTAGGTGAAGGATCAAAGATGATTGTCACAGGTGACACTCGACAAGCGGATCGCCGGGAAGATGATAACGGTCTTCTCAATTTCCAACGGTTAGTAGATGACTACCGCGGCTGTAAATATGTTTCCGGTATTGAGTTCGATCACCGAGACATACAGCGCCACCCGGCTGTTCTCGAAATTCTAAAGATTTACGGAGAAGCTTAACCAACAATTATACGGTATACTTCTTCCCAATTTTTAACGGTACGCACATGGGCATGATAGTGATTCATATTATGCCCATGTTCCATTAGTAGGCTATTGAGACCCAGGTCAGCACCCAGTTCAGCATTTTCAACCTTGTCTTCAATCCACCAACACCCGGTATCTCTATACTGATATAGTGCAGAGTCTTTTGGGGCACCAGTATCCAGGCACACAATCTTTTGAAATGCTGTTTTACCAAACAACTTGCGTAGATTCATTTCACGCAGTTTGATTGCATTAGGATCTACACTTACACTGGTGATACAATGAAACACATAACCGTGTTCCTTGTGCAGTTTTTCAACATAGTGCATGGCATCACGCAGGGGAGGAAGGAATCCAATTGCGGCACTTTCATTGAACATTTTGATTAGTCTGACGGTTTGCTCTCGGCTAATTCCATATCGTTTGCCAATATCGTAGTCCAGGTTGCCGCCGGGTATCTGCTCAAATCCGTGTTGCTCCATCCAGATTTCAAACGCATACTCCCAGTTTAAGAGTACACCGTCGGCATCTACTAGTATAATACTTTCTTTCATAAGACCTTTACATAATTTAGCACGGTGATGCGAGCATTGTTTTTGTACTCGTCCTCTCGATGATCCTTGATGCGAGCCGAAATCTTACCTACCTCGCAGATCTTGTCCAAGGACCTGGCCCAGTAAAACAACAGGTTACCTGCGGCATCATATCCATATACTGCCCACGAGTCTAAGGTCTTGACATACCGCTTTTCAAGCAAGGTAAAGTCGGTGGTGATCTTGTCTCTGGTATGGCCAACATAGCGACTATGATGTTCGTATCTGGCACTGATTTCTCTAACACGATCCTTGCGTTGATAATCGTCGGCCAATTTTGGTACCCAGGCTACAATGCCAAAATCTCGTGTTGAGACGGTTTGAGCAGATATTAGATCAACTGCCTGGCCCAGAAAACGATCTGGCGTGCCTTTGAGGCTCTGCATGATTACCGTTTGCTGTAAGTACTGAACAATGCCTTCGGCTTCTTTGCGGTGAAAATCATTTACCACAAACGGAGCTCCGTTACCTTCTAAATAGTTGGTGATCAGTTGACGATTTGGATCCTGCGCCAGATCTCCTCTAATGGGATTACGCAGTATGTTGCGACCGTTTGACTCATAGGCCGCTATCGCAGTAGAAACCACATCTAAGGTTGGGTAAGATTTTGTTTTCATGCTACATTATAGCATTTTGGCAATTTGGGGTCAACCTTTGAGTTTGGTATGTACGTATTGGTGTAGGGTGTTTAAGTAGTTGGTTTGACTGAGCAATTTGCTCTCAAGTGCGTCCAAACGGCTCCGTAATTGTTGGTTTTCCGCTTGCAGTTGCTCAAGAGTCAGCTTGGTGTCTTTGAGTACTTTTTCGTGACTCAGCAGGTTAGGGCGTGGTGGAGCATTGGGATCCACTGGACGCTTCTTTTTGGGTTGCATTGCCTTAAAGAATGGATTCATAAGTAATATTTATCGTCAGGTCTGCTGGGGAATTTTACTGCTACCACATCAGTGGGTTCAAGATAGTGGCTATGATATTCATCCCCGGGTTCAATCACACAGATATCTCCGGCACGGAACTCTTCTCCATTTACTATCAAACAGCCACGTACGACCAATTGTATTTCTGTAATTACCTTATGGTAATGTGGCCTGACATCATAGTCCTGGCTATTGGTCTGATAGCACACTTCAAAGTCTTTGGTTTTAACAACGGCTTCGGGAAAGTCGCCGATGTACCAGCCACGTGCTCCGGCTTCACTAAGTTTAAATTTTTTCATTGATGGCTCTTTCTACACAGGCTTCAAAGTCTTTGACATAGGTGTTGTTGTATAATCTTTGTTGATTGTGCTGTATGATAGGCAAGCAATCAACATAAATTTTGTGTATTTGTTCAATGGGCTGTTGCATAAATTGTATAAAACTATTGGTAACTGCTACCAGTCTATCGTAGTTTTCTTCCAGGGAGTCATAGCTTTCATCTACATAATCGCCAAATGTTTGATACCCTTCATCTCTAAGATACTGCAGGGTGCCTCTGGGGCTCAGCATAAAAAACATCTGTCCATGTGCAATAGCATTAAACACTTTTTCTGACAGAAAGGTGTTGCCACCATTGGTCTGATTATAAAATGTGTCGTTGACCATGTTCACATAGCTGTCAGTCAAAAATGTTCTTGGCATGCAAGTCCATTCAGTTGAATCGTCCAGGCTTGGAATAGGCAACAGGTGTTCTATCAATTTTCCTGTGGCAATCACATGATCTCGTTGCTGTTGATCATACCCCAGACCAAGTTCAGTGGAAATCATTTCTTGCGAGTAGCTGACATAGCCTTGGTCCAGTAGCCCGTTGGTTATGATGTTGCTCACTAAGAATCTGCGTTCGGGATAATCCTTGGTGCCCATGCTCAAAAACTTACGACTTCTGGGTTGATCTGTTATAGCAAAACGTTCGGTCCAGGCGGCAACACTTTGGTGCTCAAAGTACAAGTGATTTGACCAAACAAATTTCATCTCGCCGGCTGGTTGTGCGCGAGTATGTAGGCCTGTACAAAATACAACAGGATTGGCAACGGAACTACAAAACTTATTCAAATGATCACGTACAAACTCTATAGGTATAGGTTGCCCAACTCCATCAAACACCACAACTTGATTGTTTGATGTAATTTGTTCACGTACCGAGTGTAAAAACTCGTCAATGGCATTGTCATACAAATCACGGTATGATGTTGGAATACGCAGTATGTTATACATTGCTATCCCAAAAAGGTTCAAATTCTGGAACCACTGACAGGACGTTTTCATTCCGGACACGATCCAATTTGTTGGTAGCGGCCACGGTTGTGGCCCAAGGCAACACCGGTGACTGGAACATGTAATTGATTACTCCGTCAATTTTATTTTTGAGTGTTGGGTAGTGCGGACTGGCCAACAATCTATCACGAGCAAGATTTTTTAATTCATCGGGCAAATTGGTAATGTTTTGTTCGGGTGGGCCATGTGCTACCGTGAGATCAGTACCGGCAAAGTTTGTGGTATTGTTCACAGCAAACTCAAACAATTCTGCAAGATGCAGTATGTTGTACGCAGTGATAACTACATTGTATTTTAATCGTGTGTGCGGATAGCTCAGTACAGATTTGATATTGTCTTGGGTCCGAGCCCAGTCGCAACCAGAACGTATGTATTCTACCAGTGGCCCCACAGCATCCAGACTCACAATAAACAACACGTTGGTAAATTTTGTTAGATAATCTTCTATGCGATA
>Ga0007852_1000082_pt1 | contig 30055 bp, 22 predicted proteins | sample CryBogCBH28Sep08_FD_71227 | JGI IMG/M metagenome (GOLD analysis project Ga0007852, IMG submission 71227) | Freshwater microbial communities from Crystal Bog, Wisconsin, USA - CBH28Sep08 | ecosystem: Environmental > Aquatic > Freshwater > Lake | place: Crystal Bog, Wisconsin, USA | collected...
AGCCACCTGCATTCGCTCAGCTTGTGGGCTTTGGTTTTGTCTTGGTCGCAACCATCGGGGCCTTGGCCCACAATTGGGCGGTCTTTACTGTGGCGACTTCTGGCTGCATTTTCGCTGCTTTTCTTAATAGCGCCTTCGATTACTGCCTTGGCTGCAAGATCTACCTCTTGGGTATTCGCATTTTCCGCTAGTACTTCTAGAGTATGGCTATGAAAAGCCTCTCAAACTTTATCGATGGCAAGTTCCAGGCCCCGATCGCCGGAACCACAAGTGAGATCATCAACCCAGCAACAGGACAGGCCTATACAACCGCGCCGGTCTCTGGCAGCGCCGATGTAGATGCCGCGATGGCCGCAGCAGCTGCAGCATTCCCTGATTGGCGAGATTCCACTCCATCCGAGCGCTCTCGTGCGCTACTGAAAATTGCCGATGCAATCGAAGCTCGCGCCGATGAGATGGTTGCAGTCGAAAGCGAGAACACCGGTAAGCCAATCGCGCTCACCGCTTCGGAAGAGTTGCCTCCGATGGTTGATCAGATTCGATTCTTTGCGGGTGCCGCCCGAAATCTTGAAGGCAAGTCAGCCGGTGAATACATGCGCGGTATGACCTCTTTCATTCGTCGAGAACCAATCGGTGTCTGTGCCCAAGTAACACCATGGAACTATCCAATGATGATGGCGGTCTGGAAATGGGCCCCTGCAATCGCAGCTGGAAACACCGTTGTCTTGAAGCCATCTGACACGACTCCTGCCTCAACAGTTTTCATGGCCGAGATCATGGCCGAATTTTTACCAGCAGGTGTTTTCAACGTTGTTACTGGCGATCGCGACACCGGACGTCTGCTTGCAGAACATAAAACACCAGCGATGGTTTCTATTACCGGTTCTGTCGCTGCCGGTATGAACGTTGTAAAGAGCGCAGCAAATGATCTCAAGCGCGTTCATCTAGAACTTGGTGGCAAGGCACCCGTCGTTGTTTTCAATGATGCCGATTTAGCTGCAGCAGCAGAAGCGATTGCGATCGCTGGTTACTTCAACGCTGGCCAGGATTGCACCGCCGCTACTCGCGTTCTCGTGCAAGAAGGCGTCTATGACGAATTCGTTGCTCTGCTCGCAGCGCAAGCAAAAGATTCAATTAAGACCGGTGGCCCACTAGAAGATGTTCTCTATGGCCCAGTAAATAATGCAAATCAATTGGCGAGAGTAAAGGGCTTTATCGAGCGCACGCCAAGCCATGCCGAGGTAGTTGCTGGCGGAACCCAAGTGGACCGTGCCGGTTACTTCTTTAATCCAACTGTCGTAGCCGGCCTCACTCAGAACGATGAGATGATTCAAAACGAAATCTTTGGACCAGTAATCACTGTTCAAAAGTTCACCGATGAAGCTCAAGCTGTCGCTTATGCAAACGGTGTGAACTACGGTCTGGCTTCATCAGTCTGGACAAGCAACCATGGTCGGGCAATGCGCATGGCAAAAGCCTTTGATTTTGGTTGCGTTTGGATCAATACCCACATTCCGCTCGTCGCAGAAATGCCTCACGGTGGTTTCAAGCACTCGGGTTATGGCAAAGATCTTTCGATGTATGGCTTTGAAGATTACACGCGCATCAAGCACGTGATGACGAATCTGAACGCATAGCAGCAAGCCATGCGCAATCGCTTCCCGATCTTTGACGTAACGCCATCGGTCTATTTCGGTGGTGAGTTTCGCCCCGCCAAAGCAGTGATCGATGAGGAAGTAAATGTGCGCGCAACTATTGTGCGCGAAGGTCACGAGAAGTTATTTGCTGAAGTAGTTTTACTAGACCCGAACGGCAAGGAAGTTTCTCGCACCGCGATGCGCGAATACTGGCCTGGCACCGATCGCTACGAGGCAGATATCCGTCCTCTCACCACCGGCCTGCATCACTTTCTGATTGAGGTCTTTGATGAAGATCGGGCAGTGAGTGACACTTCCGAAAAATATCCATTGAACGTTGAAATTAAGCGCGCGTTATTTGGCTCTTGGTATGAGTTCTTTCCACGCAGCGAAGGCGCGATCAAAAAGAGCGATGGTTCGATTCAGTCGGGAACATTTCGTACCGCAGAAAATTCACTCCAGCGCGTGGCCGAGATGGGCTTTGACGTGCTTTATCTGCCACCGATTCATCCCATCGGACACTCCTTTCGCAAGGGGCGCAACAACACTCTGACTCCAACCCCGACCGACCCAGGTGTTCCATGGGCAATCGGTAACGCCGATGGCGGTCATGACGCTATCAATCCAGAGCTCGGCACGATGGCTGACTTCGATCACTTTGTGAAAACGGCGAGTGAGCTCAAGATTCAGATCGCGATGGATTTCGCGTTGCAATGTTCGCCGGATCATCCCTGGGCAAAAGAACATCGCGAGTGGTTCACGATTCGCCCCGACGGAACGATCGCCTATGCCGAGAATCCACCAAAGAAATATCAAGATATTTATCCGATCAACTTCGATAAAGATTATGAAGGTATGGTGGCCGAAAGCCAGCGTCTTCTTGAACTCTGGATTTCACATGGCGTCACGATTTTCCGAGTAGATAACCCTCACACCAAGCCGATGGGATTCTGGCAGGACTTGATTGCGCGGATCAATGCCAAGCATCCAGAAGTGATTTTCTTAGCAGAAGCCTTCACGCGTCCGGCAATGATGGGAGCGCTCGGCAAAGCAGGTTTCCAACAGTCCTATACCTATTTCACTTGGCGCACTACCAAAGCCGAACTCACGGCGTATGGCACCGAAGTTTCACAAGAGAGCAGCGCCTATTTTCGTCCGAACTTTTGGGTCAACACTCCAGATATTTTGCCGTTCCATTTGCAGAGCGGTGAACCAAATGTCTTTGCGTTACGAGCTCTCTTGGCCGCAACCATGTCGCCATCATGGGGAATGTATGCCGGCTTTGAACTCTTTGAATCTGAAAAATTTAAAGATGGCGGCGAGGAATATCTAGATTCCGAGAAGTATGAGATCAAGGTGCGTGATTGGGAAGGCGCAGTGAAATCTGGTCGCCACCTGATGAAGCAGGTCGCGCTACTTAATCACATTCGCAAAGAAAATAAGGCTCTTGCGGGGCTACGCAATCTACGTTTCCACGCCACCGATTCTGATCAGATTTTGGCCTATTCCAAGCGCGATGCAGAGAACCTCATTCTGGTGATTGTGAATCTTGACCCGACCCATGTGCATGAAAGCTATGTTCATTGGGATATGTATCACCTGGGCCTAAACACAGAAGATTTTGCTGCCACCGATTTGCTCACAGGTCAGTCGTTGACGCTACATCCGCATACCCAGGTTCGCTTTGATCCGCATGCAAACCCTGGCCAGGTAGGTCTCGTCTTGAAAGTCACCGGATGAAATCCCTGTTGGGTGAGTTAGATCTTCACCTCATCAGTGAAGGTCGCCACGAGAATCTATGGCAGGTGCTCGGAGCACACGTCGCCCGTGGCGCTAACAACGAATTACTGGGTACACACTTTGCGGTCTGGGCGCCAAATGCGCGCGCGGTGAGTGTGATCGGTGATCACAATTATTGGAACAATCAAGCGAACCCCATGGTTCAAATTGGTTCCGGTATCTGGGAGTTATTTATTCCGGCGATCGGCCCCGGCGCTAAATACAAATATTCAATTCAAAGCGCAGAAGGTCATTGGGCTGAGCACGCCGACCCACTTGCGCAGGAGTGTGAAGTTCCACCAAGCACCGCATCGATTGTTAGCGAAAGTACCTATCAATTCACAGATGGCGCATGGTTAAGCAACCGAGCAAATGCAACACCATGGCAGGACGCGATCTCTATTTATGAAGTTCACTTGGGTTCATGGCGACCAGGGCTTAGTTATCGCGAGCTCGCCATGGAACTCGTTGCTTATGTTAAAGAACTTGGCTTTACGCACGTTGAATTCATGCCAATCACAGCGCACCCATATGAGCCTTCGTGGGGCTATCAAGTCACATCTTTCTTTGCACCCACTCCGCGCTTTGGTTCACCTGATGATCTCAAGTATTTGATCAATCAACTGCACCTTTCAGGCATCGGTGTGATTATGGATTGGGTGCCGGCGCACTTTCCTAAAGATGAGTGGGCGTTAGCTCGCTTTGATGGCACCGCACTTTATGAACACGAAGACCCACGGCTCGGAGAACATCCGGACTGGGGAACGCTGATCTTTAACTTTGATCGCAACGAAGTTCGCAACTTCCTGATTGCTAGCGCGCTCTACTGGATCGAAGAGTTTCATATCGATGGCATCAGAGTCGATGCGGTCGCTTCGATGCTCTACTTGGATTATTCGCGCAAGGATGGCGAGTGGATTCCTAATCAATTTGGCGGGCGTGAAAATCTAGGCGCAGTCAGATTCCTGCAAGAACTCAACGCCACCTGTTATGCCAGAGATCCTGGCATCATGATGATTGCCGAAGAATCAACTTCGTGGCCTGGCGTTACTCGAGCGACCGCTGACAATGGCCTGGGCTTTGGTTTCAAATGGAATATGGGCTGGATGCACGACACCTTGAGTTATATCAAAGAGGATTCGATCAATCGCGGCTATCACCACGATGAGATTACCAAGCCGATGCTCTATGCCTTTAGCGAGAACTTCATCTTGCCGTATTCGCACGATGAAGTTGTTCACGGCAAGGGTTCGATGATCGCAAAAATTCCAGGAGACCGCTGGCAGCAATTAGCAACGTTGCGCGCTCTCTATGGCTTTATGTGGGCCCAGCCCGGCAAGAAGTTATTGTTTATGGGCTCCGAGTTTGCACAGAGTGATGAATGGAAATCCGGGCAATCATTGGATTGGCACCTCACGCAATATCCAGAACACCAAGGAATTGTTGCGAGCGTGAAAGAGCTCAATGCTCGCTATCGTGAAATTCCAGCTCTGTGGCAGAGCGATAACAACCCCGAGCAATTCCAATGGCTTGTTGTGGATGATCGTTCGGCCAACATTCTGTCCTTTCTTCGGTGGTCCCATGATGGCAAGGGTCTGATCTGTATCTCCAATTTTTCACCAATGGCACACGAGCGATATCGCTTGCAATTTCCTGCGCATAAGCAGTGGCGCTGTGTCTTAAATACCGATGAGCTTCGCTTTTGCGGAAGTGGATTTAACGTGAATGTAATAAAAGATGCGGGTGAACTTTCTATTCCGCCCCTTGCAACTCTCTGGTTTGAAAGTATTTGACGCTACTCTTTGCGGATGGCACGTGGCGACCAGCGATACCTTGGCTCCTATGAAACCGAAAAAGGTGCCAACTTCGCCATCTGGGCAGCAGCTGCAACAAAAGTAGAACTCTGTTTAATTGACGAAGTCGATGGCAAACTCGTTGAAACCCGTCATGAACTAGTTGATAGAAACGGCCCAATCTTTCACGGATATTTCCAGGGAATTAGAGCTGGGCAACGTTACGGCTATCGCATCCACGGTTTATGGGACCCGCTGTATGGCTGGCGTTTTAATCCATACAAGCTACTGATGGATCCAAATACCCACGCGGTCTCTGGCGAGTTGCAATACGTTCCAGAAATTTATAGTCATGTGGCTAGCGATGGATTGGGCGGCGGTGACACCACCGTGATGGATACCCGCGACAATCTTGGATTCGTTCCGCTGTCAGTGGTTACTCGTGCAAAACCTGCACACGATCCTCGGCTTCGAACTGCATGGTCTCGAACAATTATTTACGAAGCGCATGTTCGCGGCCTCACTGAATTCAATCACGCGATTCCAGAGAACGAACGCGGCACCTACAAAGCGCTCGGCCATCCAAGCACTATCGAATATCTACAAACCCTTGGCATCACAGCACTGGAGCTACTGCCGATTCATGAGTTTGTTTCCGAGCCCGCGATCATTGCGAGAGGACGCGAAAATTATTGGGGCTACAACCCAATTGCCTTTTCTGCGCCGCACCGAGGTTATGCAGCAACCGATGATCCGATCTCTGAATTGCGTGAAGCAGTCGCAAAATTGCACGAGGCAGGCATCGAAGTAATTTTGGATGTTGTCTACAACCACACCGGTGAAGGTGGGGTTGGCGGTCCGACGCTTTCATTTAGAGGAATCGATAGCAAGACTTTCTATCGTCGCATCACTGGCGATATTTATGACGATGTCACTGGTTGTGGAAACACAGTTGATGCGCGCCGCCCGCACGTAGTCAGAACGATCGTTGATTCGCTGCTCTGGTGGTGTACCGAAATTGGCGTGGATGGTTTCCGCTTTGATTTAGCAGCTGCACTTGCCCGAGATCATGGCGATATCGATGGAATTAGCGCGCTCATTGTTGCGCTGACCGCAGACCCCATCTTGCGCGAACGTAAGTTAATTGCCGAGCCCTGGGATACCAAGGGATACGCGCTTGGCGGATTTCCTTATCCATGGCGTGAGTGGAACGACAAATATCGCGACGCAGTGCGCAAGTTTTGGTTGGCCGAAGCTGGCGGTGAGCCTGCAAATGGTGTCGGCGAGTTAGCCACCAGGCTCTCGGGTTCTCATGACATCTTCACGTTTCGCGGGCCGACTTCCACGATCAATTTCTTGACTGCCCACGATGGTTTTACTTTGAACGATCTCGTTACTTATAGCCAGAAACACAACGAAGCAAATGGTGAAGATAATCGCGATGGAACTAACACCAACCACTCATGGAACGTTGGTGCTGAAGGACCTACCGAAGATCACTACATCAACAACATTCGCCAGCGCCTGAAGAAATCCTTGATGGGATCGCTCTTGATGTCTGCTGGTATTCCCATGATCGTGATGGGCGATGAAGTTGGTCGCTCGCAATTAGGTTCCAATAATGCCTACTCATTACCTGCGAAAAAGCGCGGGGAAGAACTCACCGGTCCTGATGCCTTCGGTGGCGGTTGGGCTCTTAACTGGAGTCACGATGTCAAACAATTAGATATGTTGATGACAACCATCAACTTGATCTCACTACGCCGGAAATATTTGATGCCAGTTGTGCGGATGTTCTTTAGGGGCGAACTCGACCTCAATACCTCGCGCCGCGATCTTGCCTGGTTCTCGCGCCACGGACACGAGATGGATGCCGAAGGTTGGGCGAAGCCCGAAGCTCACACCCTGGGAATGTATGTCGAGGCGACCGAAGATCAAGGCTTATTAATTTTGATGAACAATCATTCACAACCGCGCGAATTTATTCTGCCGCCAGAGAACTACGGAAGCTCATTCCGCTCGGTCTTTGATTCGGCCGAAAATGTTTTGACTTATGAACCAAAGCTCGAAAACCCAGGCGCAACCGTGCTGATTCCAGCCCACGGGTTGCAGGTCTGGTTTGCCAACCGAGCGTCGATCTAGTTATTAGGCAATTATTTGAGCAAGCTGCGGTAGAGCGCAACTGTCTCTTGCGCGATCAGATCCCAACTAAAGTGTTCGATTACTCGGGCGCGACCAGCTTTGCCATAGCGCTCGAGCAACTCTGAATCAGCCAATAGCGCATTGGCTTTCTGTGCCAGTGATTTCTCAAAGGCAGCACCGTCACCGTCATAATGAACGAGTTCTCCGGTAGCCCCGTCGGCAACGACTTCTGGGATTCCACCGACATCGCTGGCAAGTACCGCGGTCTCACAGGCCATTGCTTCTAAGTTCACAATGCCAAGTGGTTCATAAATAGAAGGACAGATAAAAAGTTCAGCGCTACTCAGAAGTGAGACCACATCTGGTTGCGGAGCCATCTCGCGGATCCACCAGACATTGCTTCGTTCGCGCTGCAACTCTTCGATCGCTGCCGCAACTTCAGCGCCGATGCCCGGTTCATCGGGACTTCCTGCTGCTAAGACCAAACCAAAACGCAGGCCAACCTCTTTCCATGCACGTAGCAGATGAATCAAACCTTTTTGGCGGGTGATTCGACCAACAAAGATTGCATAAGGACCAGTGATCGAATATTTATCGAGCACTTTTTGATCAGGGTTTGGCGCATAATGTTCAGTGTCGATGCCGTTGAGAATCGCATGCACTTTAGTTGGGTCAACAGCAGGATATGCGCGCAGCACATCGCGGCGCATTCCTTCTGAAACCGCAATGATCGCGTCAGCAGATTCGTAGGCAGTCTTCTCTGCCCACGAAGAGATCTGGTAGCCGCCGCCAATCTGCTCTGCTTTCCAGGGACGATCTGGCTCTAGCGAGTGAGCGGAAATTACATGGGGGATTCCGTACATCAGTTTGGCCAAGTGGCCAGCCATATTGGCATACCAGGTGTGGGAGTGAACTAGCTGAACGCCGCCCAAGTTCTGTGCAATCTCGATATCTGTGGCTAGCGCGGCAAGCGCTGGATTGAGTTCAGCATCTTTGGTGCCAAGTGAGTAAGCGCGCGCGTCGCTGCGCTCTTCTCCGAAACAATGAACATCTACTGAGATATATCTACGCAAACTCTGGGTTAAATATTTAACGTGCACACCGGCGCCACCATAGATGTGGGGCGGCCACTCTTTGGTGACCAAGCCGATCGATAAATTCTCACCCATGGCTCTTATCTTACGCCTCTAAATGCGCTACCGTTTTTTCTATGGGTAAGCGCGATGATCTGATCTCATTAGTACTCGCTGGTGGCGAAGGTAAGCGCCTCATGCCACTGACTAAAGATCGCGCAAAACCGGCAGTCCCATTTGGTGGCGCCTATCGGTTGATTGATTTCGTGCTCTCTAATTTAGTTAATGCCAACATGCGAAAGATCGCGGTATTAACTCAATACAAATCGCACTCACTCGATCGTCACATCACAACTACTTGGCGTATGTCTTCATTGACCAACAACTATGTGACTACGGTTCCGGCGCAACAACGTCTTGGCCAACGGTGGTACACCGGTAGCGCCGATGCAATTTTGCAGAATTTCAATCTGATTCACGATGAAGATCCCAAGTATGTACTGGTCTTTGGTGCCGACCACGTGTATCGAATGGATCCGGACCAAATGTTTGAGTTCCACAAAGCAACTGGCGCAGGCGTTACCGTTGCTGCGATTCGCGTAAAGCGGGAGAGCGCATCTGAGTTCGGTGTGATTGAACTTGAAGAAGATGGCATCACCATTAAAGCTTTCCACGAAAAGCCAGCAAACCCACCAGGAATTCCAGGCAATGAAGAGTGGGCGCTGATCTCGATGGGTAACTACATCTTCAATCGCAAGGTGATGGAACAGACCCTGATTGAAGATTCAAATGATGAAAGTTCTAAGCACGACCTTGGCACAAACATCATTCCGCTCATGTCGAGCCGCCATCAAGCAGTTGCTTACGATTTTTCCAACAACCATGTTCCCGGTGAAACCGAGCGCGATCATGGCTATTGGCGCGACCTAGGAACCCTAGATTCTTACTACGACGCCCATATGGATTTGGTCTCGGTCCACCCGATCTTTAATTTGTATAACCGCGAGTGGCCGGTGCTTACTTCGCTACCACCGCTACCACCTGCAAAGTTCAGCGACAACGGTTCTGCCGTTGACTCAATTGTTGGTGCAGGTTCGATTATTGCCGGCGGCCATGTCGAGCGCTCTGTAATTTCTTATGATGTGATGATCTATAAAGGCGCATCTATTCATGGATCGGTTGTCATGCCTGGTGCAAAAATTGGTCAGAATGCAATCGTGCGCAATGCGATTATCGATAAGAGTGCGATCGTAGAACCCAATGCCCACTTAGGCATTGATCTAGCAAAAGATTCCAAGCGATTTACGGTGACCGATGCTGGAATTGTTGTGGTCGGAAAAGGCGAGATCGTTACTGCTTAACAACGCGATAGCTTGCAAGTGAGCTATCGGTGGCGTATGCGATGCGTACGCCGGCGGCCTTCGTTGTGGCCAAGCCATCCAAAATTTGTGGCGTCAATATTTCTCCTGGTGCAACGACTGCTACTCCTGGTGGGTATGGCGCAATGAGATCAGCGCTCACTCGACCCGCTGCTTCACTCGCCGCAACCATTTCGGTCTGCGCAAAGTAGGCAGTGCGCATCGATGTGCCAACCGTTGGAACAACAGACCACGAGAGCGACGTTGCAGAAGGACGCGGTGTGCTGGCCTGCTTCTTCAATATCGGAATAAGAATTTCCGCTAGCTTCTCAAAATCTTCCGCAGAATCTGCGAGAGTCGCTAAGAAAACAACAGTGTCGTTGTCGGCCATTTCGACTCGAACTCCGGCCGTGATCAGAGCTTTTTCAATCGCAACTCCAGAGGCGCCTAATTGATTCGCACGCAAGACAACCTTGCTTGGATCAAAGCGGCCTTTAGGAAAATCGCTGGTGTATAAAAAGATTGGTTGTTCAAATTTCGATTGCACGCGTTCTTTAAAAGCGTTGATGTTGGCAACTAACACGGTCAGCAGTTGATCGCCACGTTGCGCCAGCAGTGCTCGAGCCGCGTCGATCGAAGCGAGGGGAGCACCTGCAGGAGAAGTGGTGTGGGTGGTTTCAAATGATTGTTCAACGCGATCAAGGTTGAGAAGTGAACCTTGGGCGAGCAAGAGCGCGGATGCGCTGTAGCCAGGAAGCGCTTTGTGAACGCTAGTGATCAGCCCATCGGCGCCGAGTTGCAAGCAATGTTGCGGTACCGCGCTACTAAATCCAAAGTGTCCGCCCCACGCGGCATCGCAGATCACCGGAACGTTGACTCGGTGCGCGGCTGCAATGAGCGCTGGCAAGTCCGAGAGAGTTCCCAAGTAACCAGGTTCGGTGAGCAACACTGCAATTGGCTTTTGGTCGAGAGCGCGCTCGAGTTCTGCGACTCCAATCCCGATTGGAATACCGGTAGCCGAATCGATCTCTGGCGTCATCCAGATTGGTTCCAAGTCGGCGAGAACGAGCGCTGAAAGAACAGAGCGGTGTGCGGTGCGCGAAACCGCAACACGGTCGCCAGGTTTTCCGAGCGCTAAAATAATTGCTTGGTTAGCGTGAGTCGAACCGCCGGTAGAAAAACGCGCAAAGTCCGCGCCCCAGAGTTCTGCAGCCAATTTCTCGGCGACCTTCAAGGTGCCATGAGTCAGCTTGATTTCATCGAGGCCACCGTAGAGAGGAGCGTCGGAGTCAACGACTGCTCCAAGGCCCGCGTCTAAGCGCGCGCTCTTTTGTTTGTGACCTGGGATAGTGAACGGAAGGTGAACGCCCTCAAAGTATGTGAGGTAACTATCAAGCAGCGGAGCGCTCTCGCGCAGGGGCTTCGGGGCTTCGGGGGTCACGCGATTAGCCTACAATTTTCTTATGACAACAACCACCGAGATCACTCAAGAACGCCGTTTGGTCACGCAGATTCCGGGACCACTCTCAACAGCAGCGATTCAACGTCGCGCTGAAGCTGTTTCTGGTGGACTAGGTCTGACATTTCCGGTTGTTATCGAACGCACGCACGATGCGATCATGGTTGATATTGATGGCAACCAGATCATCGACATGGGTTCAGGAATTGGCGTAACTAACGTCGGCATGACTTCCGAGCGCGTCGTACAGAATGTCATTGATCAAGTTCAAGCGATCACACACACCTGTTTCACTGTTGCGCCATATATGGGTTACATCGAAGTCTGTGAAGCGCTTAATCATTTGACTCCTGGTACTCACAAAAAGAAGTCGATGCTCGCAAACTCTGGCGCCGAAGCCGTAGAGAATGCAATCAAGATTGCACGTCACTACACCAAGCGTCCTGCGGTTGTTGTTTTCGAACATGCATATCATGGTCGTACCAACCTCACGATGGCTCTTAACTCAAAGAACATGCCATACAACGAAGGCTTTGGTCCGTTCGCTCCTGCCGTGTATCGCATGCCTCTTCCATACGAACTTCGTTGGATCGGTCCTTCTGAAACAATCACCGAAGATGCACTCGAAATGATCACTCATAAGATTGAAAAAGAGATTGGCGCCAAGAACGTTGCAGCAATCTTGATCGAACCAATTCAAGGCGAGGGTGGATTTATCGTTCCACCCAAGGGCTTCTTGCCTGGTTTGAGCGAATTCGCAACAAAGAATGGCATCGTCTTCATTGCCGATGAAGTACAGACAGGTTTTGCACGTACCGGCGCGATGTTCGCGATCGAACACGAAGGCGTTGTGCCAGACATGATCACAACCGCGAAGGGACTCGGTGGCGGACTACCAATCGCCGGAGTTACTGGTCGCGCAGAGATCATGGATAGCGTGCACCAAGGTGGACTCGGTGGCACATTCGGTGGAAACCCAGTTTCATGCGCAGCAGCACTCGGTGCTATCGAAACAATTAACGAAGATGGATTGATTGCGCGTGCAAACCACATCGGCCAGGTTCTTGGCGATGGGCTGCGCGCACTCAAAGCTAAGTATCCAGTGATCGCAGATGTCCGCGGTCGTGGCGCAATGCAAGCAATCGAACTCACTGTGCCAACTTCTAAGGGTGGACTAGAGCCAGATGCGGCGGCAGTCACCAAGGTGCTCAAGCACTGCACTGCGAACGGTGTCTTTATTTTGTCTGCTGGAACCTACGGAAATGTGATTCGCTTCTTGCCACCGCTAGTTATTAGCGATGCGCTGATTGCAGATGCGCTTTCGGTTCTTGATGCAGCGTTCGCAACGCTCTAATTTTTATTAACGCAAGTAATTAATTAAGCGTTCTGCAGTATTCCAAGCGCGCGAGCTTTTGCTGCAGCTTCTTGTCGGTCAGAGACGCCAAGGAGCTGGAAGATTCGCATTGTTTCGTGACGAATTGTTGAAACCGAAAAACCAAGCGCGGCGGCGATTTCATGATTGGTGGAACCTGTTGCCATCCGTTGCAAAATTTTATGCTGACGTTCGGTGAGGTTTGAGTGCGAATCTTCTGAAGTTGAGGCAGATAGCGGCGTACCCAAATTGAGAACTGGAATATTTGGCCGAACAAATAAAAAGAGTGAGAGCGGAGCTACGAGTTCAGAGATAATCGCTTTCAACTGATCTGCTTGAGCTTGCGAGAGTGGGGTTGCGAAATACATTGCCAGCACTCCGCACGTCACACCACGAACTTTAAGTTGTGCTGCTGCGCAGGTGTAGGCGAGGTTAAATCCGAACGCGGTTGAATCGAGTTGGACATGACGGATCTCATCGTCGCGTTTGCGCCACACTTCAGCAGGTTCGACCTGATTGGTTGTGGAAGGCGAGAAGCCGTAGTCACCAATGAAAATGAGAGAGTCATCGCTTCGGACTGCGGAAAGCCTGACTTTGGTCACATTGAAGGGCAACAGGAAGTCGAGAGCCAGGGCACGGGCGAGTTCGTTGCCCGAAGGGTTGTCCGTGAGGAGGCTGAGGGCTCGCTGACAGATTCCCAAAGCCCCAAATGACATGGTCATATTGTGATGTGTGGCATAGGAATATCGCTAGATTGCTGCCCGTGGCTGGATGAATTATCCAGTTCACCCGGCGAGTTCACCCGAATATGGGGGTCAAGCCTGGAGGAGGGCCAGAAAATAATTGAAAAATTTCTGGATTTGGGGACAACAATTGGGCCCCAGCGGTGTCTTTACTTATAGAAGGTGCTTTTTACCCAGTAGCTAGGACGCTAGCCACGAAGAGCGCTTACGGAGATAAAAATGTCGTTGCGTAAAGCCAAGAACGAGAAGGCTCTGGCCCAGGTGCCAGCTGCTCTCGCTTCGGCTGCCAGCACGACCGAAACACCAGTCTCCGAATGGTCAGTCGCTGACCTCTCCGCTCTCTACGCTGAGCAACGCTCATCCCTCACCGCTCAGGCTCGCCGCATCTTGCGCTCAGAGGCCGATGCCGCTGAAATCGTCCAGGAGTCATTCCTCAAGTTCATCATGGCTGCGCCAGAGCTCGACACCCGCGATCGTGCGCTCGCTTACCTTCGCACCACCGTAAACAACCTTTGCCTTAATCAGATCCGCGCTACTGGCGCTCGCCCTAACTTGGTTGCGATCGATTCCGATGCGTCCCAAGAGCGTCTGGATGAGATCTCAGCCCAGGCTCACATTCCTTTTGATGCAACTTTGGCTGCTGCTGAGGATGCCGCGATCATCCGCGAAGCTCTTTCACGCCTCTCCCAAGACCAGCGCACCGCGCTTGTTATGTGGGAAATGGAAGGCCGTTCGACCGAAGAGATCGCTACTGCTCTTGATACCACCCCAGCAAATGTTCGCCACGTTGTTGCTCGTTCTCGCGCATCCTTCGTTCGCGTCTTGTCTGAGTGGATCATCGACGAAGAGAATGGCACAACAGCGCTTGAGGCTCTCTCTGCTTCTTACAAGAAGGCTGCCGAGTTGGCTAAGAAGTCTTCTAAGGTTGCGCTCTCACTCGTACTTTTGCTCGCTAGCTTCCTCGGTTTCAATGCGCTCAAGGGTTCACCTGCGCTCAAGGCCCCTGCTGCTAGCACCGCTGCTGGTTCAGCTGGCGCCGCTCAATCCTCTTCTTCAAGCTCAGCTACCCCTTCAGCAGCGCCTTCATCGCCTGCAGATTTGGTTGCCAAGCTCGACACCCAGAGCCCTGTTTATGATGCCAAGATCCAATCTGGCCTCTACACAGGCCTAGGCGCCGATGGCGTCCCGACTGGTTTCACCGCCACTGATCTTTCAGGCGATACCGGTCACATTATCGTTGGTTCCCCGCTCCCACAGATCACCCCAGATGGAGTGATTCTGGATGCCCCAGCAATGTCCTATGACCCTAAGGCTGTAGGAGTCCTTGTTGACCAGGTCATCACCGTGGGCGGCTCAGGAACCACCTTCACCCCAACTCCGACAGTCAATCTCAACGGGGTATGGGCGCCTCTCAATGTCTCTGCGGTAAGCACCGATATTGAGCGTCTTCCGAACGGAAACTACCTCGTTTCAAGCGTAATGGTCACTGATTCCCCTGTTTCGGGCGGTACTATTGCTCCTGTAAGCGATGGGGTGGCGGTCACGTCAGCTCCAACTTCTATCACAGTCCGACTAGAGCTCAACCCAGGCAAGACGAAAGTTTTGGCTGAGGCAATCCAGGTCGCGGCTAGCTCCAAAACTTCTACGAACTAGAAGATAACTACATAGGTTTCCGCTGCAATCCGGATATTGCAACGGAATAGAGATGAGTCAGCACGTGCGTCTCATCTCGTGGTCCGAAAAGGTTCTCTCATTACCTATGAGAGGGCAGTTTTTGACCAAGCCGAGAGGGAGAAATTCTTTCTTTCGACTGTTTTCTTGAAAGGAAACACATGTCTACAAAGACAACAATTAAGCGCGTAGCGCTTGTTGCTGCTTTTGCTGCTGCATTCGCCGGTCTATCGACCGTCGCTGCAAATGCGACAGCTCCAACACTTACAGGTACAGGTTCAGCTGCTGGTGCAAACACCACAGTCTCTGCTGTAACTAGCACATACGTTTCTGAGTCAATTACCGCTGGTAGCTCAGATAGCTATTACACAATCACAACTTCAGGTGTTGGATCAGTTCTGTATCCTTCATCAAACTCAGGAAACACTCTCACAGCAGCTTCTGCTACCTCTGAAATTTGGTCACAAGGCAGCGGAGCAGTTGGAACTGGTTCAGGTGCATCTTGGGCTGGTAACAACGTTCTAACATTCTCTGTTTACTCAGCAACTGCTGGTACACAGACAATCACAGTCACAGGTAGCTCATCAGCTGCTCAGACAATGACAATCACATGGGCTGCAGCTCCTCTATTTGCTGCTGCAAACTCAACAGCATATCTCCAGTCTTTGACTCACGAAAATGCGTCAGCAACACCATCATCTGATGACACTGTTGCTGTGGCTAAGGGTTCAGCTGGATCACTAAATGATGCTGGTGATATCGTTGTTACAGTTAAGAACAACGCAAGCTCTCCTGTTGCCTACAACGGAACAACTGTTTCTGCTTCGATCTCAGGTTCTGGCTTGATTCTTACAAACAACTCACAGACAGAAGCTGCAGGTACTGCACGCTCAAGCTCAGTAACACTCACAGGTGCTAACGTTGCATACGTACACATCACTTCTGATGGAACTTCAGGAACTGGCACAATCACAGTTTCTGTCACTGATCCAGCAACTGCAGTCACAACAGTTCTAGCAACTAAGACTGTAACTTTCTACAGCACAACAGTTGCTTCGATTGCTGTTACAGCTAACACTCCTTACCTTCCAGCTGCTTCAGTTTCAAACTTTGCTCCAACAGCTACCGAAGGTCTAACAACTCACGCTACTTCATCTTCAACATCAGTAGCACCAGTAGCAATCGTTGCGAAGGATTCAAACGGAAACGCAATTCCAGGTACTGATGACGGTTCAACAACTTCATCACTCTTCACAGTGAAGTCGTCTGCTACTTCAGTCGCAACTGTTGGCTCTGTTTACTATGACTCAACAAACGGCTACTTCTACCCAATGATCACTCCAGTATCAGAAGGCACAACTACTATCACAGTAGCTGATGCATCAACCGGTTTGATCACAGCAACAGTAGCTATTTGGGTAACAAAGGCTGTAGCGGCAACAGTTACCGCAACTACAGATGCTTCAACATATGCAGCTGGAAGCGCTGGTTCATACACAGTGTCAGCTCTTGATGCTGCTGGTAACCCAATCGCTGATGGTACATACACAGGATTCTTCACCACTGCTCCTACTTCAAACGTAGCTATCCAGGGTGCGCTTCCTAACACAACAAGCACTAAGTTCTCTGCAGGTAAGGCAAGCACAACATTCTATGCTCCAGTAGCTGCAGGAAACCTTCTTCTAGCAGGTGGAACCCTTAATGCTGCAGGTGCATTTATTGCAACTGCTGCACAAGGAACTTCTGTAAATTCAGTTACAGTCGCTGTTACATCATCTACATCTGATGCTGCTTCAGCTGCAACAGATGCTGCTAACGAAGCAACAGATGCTGCTAACGCTGCAACAGATGCTGCTAACGCAGCAGCTGATGCTGCAGATGCAGCAACACAAGCTGCTCAAGATGCTTCTGCTCAGGCACAAGCAGCTCTTGCAGCTGTAAACGCTCTCTCTGCAAAGATCACAGTCCTTGCAGCTCAGATTGCAAAGATCGTCAAGAAGCTCGGTGCATAAGTAGCACTCATTAGATTGAGCTTCTAGCTCGAACTAACAGAAGCCCGGTTCCTTTACAGGAGCCGGGCTTCTGGCTTTTCAGAAATAAGGAGTGTCTGGAGGGAATTGAATAAGAATAGGTAAACTGCCACCATGGCTAAAGCACGGAGCGGTACGGTGGCCTCGTCAAACGAGGACCGCCAGGCAATCAATTGGGTTATCTGGGGCGGGTCCCTCGTCACCCTCTTCTTCTGGACCACCCTCAATGACCCTTTCAACGCCCCTAAGAGCTGGGTCTTGGGTGTGGCCGGATTCTGGTTGCTCGGCTGGGTCGGTTTTCAGGTTCGAGGAGCAATCAAGGACCGGACACTTTTGTGGGCCAGCGCCTTGGCTGGGGTCTATGCCCTCGCTTTCTTTGTGGCTTGGCTAGCCACCGACAACAAGTACATCGGCATGTTTGGTGACTACCAGCGCCGTACTGGATTCCTGTCGTACTTCTGCATGATCATGTTCTTGGTTGCAGCTTCTTATCTTTTTAGAATCAAGCGCGTATTGGCTCTTGAGTTTGCTGGCGTATTGGTCGGAACTATCACCGGTTTGTATGGCTTCGCCCAACACTTCAACGCCGACTTTGTTAAGTGGAACAACCCTTATAACTCTGTTCTTTCAACTTTGGGTAACCCAGACTTCGCTGCAGCAGCGATGGCTATCTTCTTGGTTCTCTCCTTTGGTGTTGCTATTCAAGTAGCGCAACCACTCTGGTTTAGGTTTCTCGGCGGATTCAACGTGGTCTTGTTGCTCGCCGTTATTGTTTTCTCTCAAGTTCGTCAGGGATTGTTGGCTGGAGCTCTCGGTATTGCAGTTGTTGCGCTTACCTGGATCTGGCAACGAAACAAAATTGCCGCATGGGCTCTGACTGGTTTGTCAGTACTCGGTGGTCTTGGTGCGCTAGCTGGCATGCTGAACTTCGGACCGCTGACTAAATATTTCTACAAAGTCTCTGTGACATATCGTGGTGACTACTGGCGCGCTGGTTGGCGCATGTTCATTCACAATCCTTGGTTCGGTGTTGGTTTAGATCGCTACGGCGCTTATTTCCGTCAGTACCGTGACAACACTCAATCAGTACGCAGAGGACCAAACTTGATCTCGAACGCTGCCCACGATGTCCCAATCCAATTGGGATCTACTGGCGGTATTTTTGTTTTGCTCGCCTTCTTGGCGTTGACCGGCTTTATTTTGTGGCGTGGAATTGTTGCTTTGCGCAAGAACCGTGGAGCTGAGCAAATCCTTGTGGCTATTGTCTTTGGCGCTTGGGCGACCTATGAGGCTCAGTCCTTGATTTCGATCGATAACCTAGCAATCGCTATCTGGGGCTACATCTTGGGCGGCGCTGTGATCGGCCTGTCTGTCGCCGATGGCGAGTTCATCAAGGCTTCTCGCGAAAAGATCATGCAACCGGTTGTTTCATCAGTCTTGGCTTTGATCATGCTGGTTGTGGGAATTCTATTCTTTAAGGCCGAGTCAGATATGCATATGTTGGCTGGAGTACAAGTGCCTAAGTCACAGGCGGATGTCAGCACCTATGAAAGCTATGCCTTGAAGCCACTAGGTTATGTGTTCAAAGAACCCACCTTTGAAGTGACAATCGCTGGCGACTTTGCTCAGGCCGGAAATCTTTCGCAATCAATCACTCAGTTGCAGGGCGTGATTAAGAACGATGCGCATGACTATGCAGCCCAAGATTTGTTGGCTCGTATTTATGAGTATCAAAAGAATTACGGTGCAGCCGTTTCTATTCGCCAAGCGATGGTGAAGGAAGATCCATACGATCCACCACTAGCCAAGCAACTCGCAACAGATCTAGCAGCAAAGTAGTTTGATGAAAGTTGCTGTCGTTGGTCAAGGGTATGTGGGGTTGCCGCTAGCAATCGCTGCTGCAAACGCAGGACACTCAGTCGTTGGTGTCGATATCAACGAAGCTCTTGTTGCACGATTAAGCGTTGGTGAATCTCCGATCGGGGATATTGCCAGTGCTTCGATTCAAGCGGTATTAGGCTCGAGCTATTCAGTGACGACAGATTTTGGGGTTATCCGCGATTGCTCTGTGGTTGTGCTGTGTGTGCCAACGCCGTTGGACGAATCGCGTAACCCTGATTTAACGCCACTCACTTCTGCCCTTGAATCTGTTGCCTCTCATCTTGCTGCAGGCACTTTAGTTATCGTGGAGTCCACGGTTTCACCTGGTTCTACCCGCAAACTAGCCGCGCCTATTTTGGATAAAGCTGGTGTTGCCTACGAGCTCGCTTATTCGCCAGAGCGAATCGACCCAGCCAACAAAAACTGGAACGTGACTAATACTCCTAAATTAGTGGCCGGAATTACTGAGAGCGCGCGTGATAAAGCGGTCGCGTTTTACTCGAGCTTTGTTTCTCAAGTTCACACCGCTTCGTCGGTTGAGGTGATTGAAACCGCAAAGCTTCTTGAAAATAGTTTTAGGCTGGTCAACATCTCCTTCATCAACGAGATCGCTACGTTCTGTGCAAAGCTCGGGATTGATGTGCGAGAAGTAATTGGTGCTGCCGCAACGAAGCCATATGGATTTATGCCGTTCTATCCAGGAGCTGGAGTGGGCGGTCATTGCATACCGGTCGACCCAAGTTATTTGCTTGCAACCGCTACAGAAGTTGGCGCGCCGATGCGCTTCATTGAATTAGCCAATGAGGTAAACCTTTCACTTCCTTCATATTTTGTTGGAGTCGCCCAAGGAATGTTGGGCTCACTGAGTGGCCGCAAAATCTTGGTGGTTGGAATTGCCTATAAGCCAGGTGTATCAGACCTGCGTGAGAGTCCAGCGCTGCCGCTCATTTCATTGCTCCGTGGGGCTGGCGCCGAAGTCGCTTGGCACGATGATTTGGTGGGTTCGTGGAACGGTGAGAGTTCTGTGCCTTTGACTTCGGGCTATGACTTAGCGATTCTGGTCAACCCTCACAGCGGTGTTGATTTAGGCTTGCTTGGAGATACAAAAGTCTTAAATACCAGGGGAGCGCACGCATGAAGTATTTAGTGACCGGTGGCGCTGGTTTTATTGGTTCGCATGTGTGCGATGCGTTGATCGCACGCGGCGACAGCGTGGTTGCCTTAGATAACCTTTCTACCGGAAACTCCCACAACATCGAGCAATTGGTTGGCGGCCCTAACTTTGAATTTGTTTCGGGATCTATTTTGGATACTGAGTTGGTCGACCGCTTGGTTTCTGGCATGGACCATGTGCTGCACTTTGCTGCTGCGGTTGGAGTTTTCACGATTGTGGATAAGCCGCTGGAATCCCTCACTACAAACCTGCGCGGGACTGAAAATATTCTGGAAGCCGCGCATAAGCATGGTGCCGAGGTTCTGATCGCATCGTCATCTGAGGTCTATGGCAAAAATGGCGGCGGCCCTCTGAATGAAGAGTCAGATCGCATCGTTGGTTCACCGCTGAAGAGTCGTTGGTCATACTCTGAAGCCAAGGCGATCGATGAATCGATGGCATATTTTTATTATCAGGAAAAGCGTCTAGCGGTTCGCTTGGTTCGCTTCTTTAACACCGTGGGCCCGCGCCAAGTAGGTCACTATGGAATGGTGGTGCCGCGCTTTGTGGCCGCAGCGTTAGCGAATGAGCCGCTGACTGTGTATGGCAGCGGATCGCAATCGCGCTGTTTCTGCCACGTCTCCGATGCTGTTGCTGGCGTCTTAGCAGTGATCGATTCAAACGCCACCCTTGGCGAAGTCTTTAATATCGGCAACGATGATGAAATCACCATTGAAGATCTGGCTCGCGAAGTAATAGAACAATTGGGTTCTTCCAGCGTGATTGAAAAAGTCTTGTATGAAAAGGCTTATGCACCGGGTTTTGAAGATATGCAGCGCCGAATCCCTGATATCGCCAAGGTAAAACGCACCGTGGGCTGGAGCCCTAAGCGCGATCTCACCGAGATCATTGCGGATATCGCTGCATTCCAACGTAGCCGACACAACCACTAACTACCCCCTAAAATAAGGCCGTGCCCGAGCTACAGGTTTATGACTCCGCCGTACCTCTTCGGCCCGTAATTTCCCAGCTTCAAGCTATCTATCAGAACCGCGGATTGCTCCGCCTTTTGATTGCCCGTGACCTCACCGTTCGCTACAAGCGCTCTGTGATCGGTGTCTGGTGGTCGCTTCTCAACCCGCTCTTCACTACCGCGGTGATGTTCTACGTTTTCAATACCGTCTTTAAATCCCGCCTGCCAAATGGCGAAGCCTTCTTGCCTTACTTACTATCGGGTGTCTTGCTCATGACTCTGTTCAACCAGGGAATGACGATTGGCGCCGATGCCGTGGCATCTGGCGCTGGTGTGCTCACCAAGGTGTATGTGCGCCCAGAGATCTTTGCGGCTTCTGCTGCGATTTCTAGCGCGATCAACTTCTTTATCGGATTGATCCCCATGACGGTCGTCTTATTGATTTCAGGTGAGACCCCAACGATCAAGTTCCCGCTCGTATTTATTGTGGTGGGCTGCATGGTGATGTTTGCGATGGGTCTGGCCCTGATGTTGGCGATTGCATACATCAACTTCGATGACTCGCGTTCGCTCATCACTATTTTCTTGATGGCGTTGCAATACATGACTCCGGTTTTTTATCCTGTTTCAGTACTTGGTCCTCACACTCGCAGAGTTATTTTGCTCAACCCGCTTACTTCATATCTGCAGGTATTCCGTGATGTCTTTGGCGGCAATGCCCAGGCAACTTTCCATGAGTGGCTCATGATGGGTGGCTCTGCGCTAGTGGTATTTGCACTTGGACTGTATGTATTCATGAAGCAGTGGCCAAAGGTGGTGGCCAAGCTATGACTTTGTCCAACGAAAAGATTGTCGAAGTCAGCGATGTTTCACTCGCCTATCGTCGCACTCGCCACCGCGTTTCCTCTCTGAAGCAAACAGCGATTGACACCATTAAGCGACGCTTGGCGTACGAACAATTCTTTGCGCTAAACGGTGTCTCATTCGATATCGCGCGCGGTGAAACAGTTTCGATTATTGGTCGCAACGGCGCCGGTAAATCCACAATGCTCAAGGTCGTTGCACGAGTTCTGCCGCCAACTTCTGGCCGAGTAATTGTGCGTGGTCATGTAGCCCCCATGATCGAACTTGGCGCAGGTTTTAACCCGGAACTCACCGCAGCCGAAAACATCATGCTCTATGGCACCTTGCTCGGCCGCACCCCGAAGCAGATGCAGGCCCGCATTGAAGCGATCGCCGACTGGGCTGGTTTGAGCGAACACCTTGATATTCCGCTGCGTGCATATTCCTCTGGAATGACCGCCCGCTTGGCTTTCGCTACTGCTACAGACGTCACTCCTGACTTGTTGTTGATCGATGAGATCTTGTCGGTGGGCGATGAAGATTTCCGCGAAAAGTCTGCAGCTAGAACTATCGAGATGATGAATAGCGGCGCTGCGGTACTGCTCGTCTCGCATGACTTAGAGGCAGTGAAGAGCATGTCTTCGCGCGCGATCTATCTCGAGCATGGCAAGCCGAAGGCATTTGGCACCCCAACCGATGTGATCGATCAATACCTTGGGGATGTGCACCATTAAAGTTTTACACATCATCGCCCGGATGAATGTGGGTGGCACAGCACGGTACGTCAGCGAAGTAGTCGAAGCGATCCCGGGAAGTGTTTTAGCCACCGGCTTGGTGCAAGGCTCAGAAGTTGAAGACCCGTGCGTTACAGATATGAAAGTAATTCGAATCCCTCATCTGGGTCGCAAGATTTCTCTGCTCAATGATCTGCGAGCACTCGTTGAAATCTACAGAGTTGTGCGAGCGTTTGAGCCAGACATTATTCACACCCATACCTTTAAAGCAGGTTTGCTTGGTCGTTCTCTACCTGGTGGCAACTACAAGCGCGTTCACACTTTCCATGGTCATTTGTTTGGCGACCAATCCTTTAGCGATCGCGCCAAGGGGATGATTACCTTTGCCGAAAAGTTCTTGGCTAATCGCACCGCGCTGTTGATTTCGGTTGGCAAGAAAGTCGGCGAAGAGTTACGCGAAGCCGAAATTGGATTGGACCAAGATTGGTTATCGATCGCCCCTGGAGTCAATGCTTTGCCTTCGCATCCTAAGAGCGAAGCGCGCAAAGAACTTGGCTTACCGAAGGATGGTTTGTTAGTTGGCTGGATGGCCCGAGTCACTTCTGTGAAAAATCCGCAGCTCTTGCTCGATGTTGCAGCGCTCTTGCCTGAAGTTACTTTTGTGATGGCGGGCGGCGGAGATTTGTTGGATGAGATCACAGTCAAGGCACCATCGAATGTGAAGGTGATTGGTTGGGCCGATGCATCTCTGTTCTGGTCAGCGGTGGATCTAGCGATTTCTACTTCTGATAACGAAGGCATGCCGATCGCGTTGATCGAAGCGCAATTGGCTGGAGTGCCTGTCATCGCAACGGACGTTGGTTCAAATTCAGAAGTGATTGAAGATGGAGCGACTGGAATTGTCACTGCTAAATCTGCACAAGAGTTAGCGGCCGCGGTATCAAAGCTGGTCACCGACTCGGGATTACGTGGTGCAATGGGGAAAGCAGCAGTGGTTCGCGCCCAGAGCGAGTTCAGTATGGAGCGCATGATCACGGCTCACAGGACCGCCTATGAAGCGCTACTCCGCCGTCCCTAATCTAGTAGCCCCCACACACCCGCCTCACACTTTTCTCTCAGGAAAGCACGATTCCATTTAGCCATGAGCCAAACACAGCGCCTGCCACATCGCAAAGGCATCGGTCTGCGCTACAACGCCGACTGGGCCGCAATCTTGCTTGGCGTAGGCCTCGGACTCACCGTTGCGCTCGAAATCGAATCGATGTCGGCCTCTGACTGGAACGGCGTTTACCCAACTATTACCTCGGTATCGCGCCTGGCCGCTCTGGTGGGTTCTTACTTCTCTCTGGTTGGCTTGGTGTTGGTCGCGCGTATTCCTTGGATCGAAAAATCAGTTGGCCACGATCGCTTGGTTCGTTGGCACCGCAAGCTCGGCCCATGGTCGCTCTACCTCATCTTCTTCCACGTTCTTCTCGTAGGTCTTGGCTATGCCGGTGGCGATCGAGTTTCTACGATCGTCGAACTCTGGCGTATGACTATTAAATATCCATGGATGATCGAAGCCGACATTGCATTTGTATTGATGATCGCGGCCGGCATCACCTCCTATAAGAAAGCTCGCGCCAAGATGAGCTATGAAACTTGGTGGACTATCCATGCCATGACATACGGCGCAATCGCGCTCGGTTTTATGCACCAAGTATTAACCGGACCGATGTTTATTGGTCACCCGCTCAACAAATACTTCTGGTTATCTCTTTATGTGGGCTCTGGCGCAGTGATTGTGATGTGGCGCATCCTGATTCCACTCTGGCGTTCACTTTCTCACGACCTCAAAGTAGATCACGTGAAAGTCGAAGGACCAGGAATTGTTTCAATCGTGATGCGCGGACGCGGTCTAGAAAAACTTCGTGCCCAAGGCGGCCAATTCTTTAGCTGGCGTTTTTTCCAACGCGGTCATCTCTTGGTTGCTCACCCATACTCACTCTCAGCCGCGCCACAAAAGAACTATCTGCGCGTGACTGTGAAGGACTTGGGGGATCACTCCAGCGATGTGATCAACCTAAAGCCTGGCACCCGAGTTTTCTTCGAAGGACCATATGGAACTTTTGTTGCGGGCAAAGCATCACGTGGACATATTGTTCTGGTTGGCGGCGGTGTGGGAATCACTCCACTTCGCGCGCTGCTCGATGAAGTCGACCATACAAAGGAAGTAGATCTGTTGTATCGAGTGAGTAGCGAAGAAGAACTCATTTTCCGCGAAGAGCTAGATGCGATGGCTGCGATTCGTGGTGCACGGATTCACTACCTGGTTGGCTCGCGAAAAGTTCACCCGATGACTGCGCAATACATCATGAAGTACGTGCCAACTTTTGCTGACAGTGAAGTCTATGTCTGTGGCCCTACGCCACTTGTTGAAAGAATTTTCCAATCGGCAAAGGATGCCGGTATCCCAAAGTCGCGAGTACATTCCGAGGAGTTTGAGTTCCATGCTGTCTAAACGTTTTGCACTGATCGTCGGTGGCACCATCGGAGGACTCGGCGCAGTCCTTTCAATCACTCCACCGCAATTTGGTTCTTCAGGTGGACTAAGCACCGGATCGTTGTCTGGGGCTTCACTCTCGGGCACATCGCTCTCTGGTTCAACGACAACCTCGACACCAGCCACAACTGCGCCAGCGGCCACAACTACTCCCGCTCCAGCAGCGACGCCGACCACCAAGGCTTCAACCAAGAAGAAAAAGAAGACTGCCGTTGCAACGACAACAATACCGAATTCGGCTGTTGCGACTAATTCAGCTAACGCCACCGCTGCAACCCCGGCGCCTGCTGCTAGCGCTGCTGCCACAAAAACATCTGTCTCTGGCACATTCACCGGAGATGCTGTTGATACCCGCTTTGGCGCGGTGCAGGTTCGAATCACCATCTCTAATGGCAAGATCACCAATGTGACCGCGCCTCAGTATCCAACCGAATCTTTCCGTGATCAGCAGATCAACGCCCAAGCGATTCCTTGGCTAGAACAACAGACCATTGCAGCGCAATCTGCAAATATCCAAGGCGTCGGCGGAGCTTCCTACACCTCCGAAGGTTTTTATCAATCACTCGTTTCAGCACTCTCTAAAGCTGGCATGTAATGTCAGAGCTCACACGCGTCGCGGCCGAAATCGATGTCTGGGGAACAATTCTTTATGTTGAAGCGGCATCCACAACAGTTGATGAATCAGAACTGAACGTCGGTATCGAAGAAGTAAAACGTTACGTTCATAAAATCGACACCATCTTTTCGCCATTTAAAACCGACTCTGAAGTTTCACGCATCAGGCGCAAAGAGATCACTGTTGAAGAATCAAGCCCAGAGATGCAAGAGATCTGGCGTTTGTGCTTGGCTGCAAAAGAATTGACCAACGGTGCATTCGATCCCTGGGCAGTCAAAAAAGGTTTTGATCCGTCTGGCTATGTCAAAGGTTGGGCCGCAGACCACTGCGTCAACATCTTGAAGACCAATGGCGCAGAACATGTGCAGATCAACGCTGCAGGAGATTTATCGCTGCTGGGTGGAAGCGAACCTGGTCAGCCGTGGTCGATCGGAATCCGCGACCCAGAAAATAAATTTAAAGTAGTGAAGGTATTTGAGATGGTCTCTGGTGCAATCGCCACCTCTGGCCAATACGAGATCGGCGCCCACATCATTAATCCACGCGATGGCATGATCGCGATTGGTGCAGCCAGCGCCACCGTGATGGGACCCGATGGCGGTTTGGCCGACGCACTGGCCACGGCTCTGATGGTCGATGGCAAGGACGGCGCAGCCATCTTCACTAAGCCAGAGCTCAAGGAGTATTCGGCCTGGATCATCGAGCGCCATAGCGACACCGCGTGGTTCATCCCGCTCGAGCGCTAACCCGGCTTCAACCCGCTTAATCTCTCAGCCAATTTACAGGTAGAAATCGGTAAAAAATCGCCGAAGCCCCCTACCTTGGCGCCATGAATAAATCGCGCATTCGCATCCTCGTCGTCAATCTGGTGATCGTTCTGATCGCCGCGGGCATTGGGTATTGGGGCTGGAGCTCGCTCCACCCTAAGGCCGCAGCCGTAGCAACTCAGACCACCACCGCTTCCATCGCAGATGTTCAATCGACTGTCTCGGCTTCCGGAACGGTGCTGAGCCCAGGAGATGTCGGAGTATCACCGTCGGTCTCTGAGCCAATCACCAACATCTATGTGAAGGTCGGCCAGCACGTAACTGCCGGCACCTTGATGGCGACTCTTAACAATGTGACCCTGCTCGATTCTCTTAACCAAGCTAAAGCAACGCTCGCTACTCAGCAAATTACTTTTAACTCAGATAAGCAAGCGATTGCCAATGCTCAACTCAACGTCGCAAACCAGACTTCGCTGAATGCAACAAACGCGACTACCTATCAAGCATCGGTCGATGCAGCGCAACAGAAGTTGTCACTGGATCAAACCACTGCGCAACAGAACGTGGCTGTTTATGCATCAAATGTTGCGACCGCAAAGGCTTCGCTCGATAACGCAAACCTCAACTACAACAACTACGAAGGTTTGTATGGTCCTTCCGGAATCACGCTCTCGTTCTGTCAATCAATCAACACCATCAATGCGAACTGCACAACATTGATTTCAGATTGGAACGCGGTCCAAAGCGCGCAGACTGCATATAACAACTCGTTGATCACTCAGAGCCAGAGTCTTGCAAAAGATCAGGCCACCATCACCTCTGATCAAGCGGCGTTGACTTCGGCGCAGACCAACCAATCACTCAACCTTAAGAAGGATGCGCAGTCTCTCGTTTCTGCTCAAAATGCAGTCGTAACAGCCCAGAACCAGTACGACTTATTCAAGGCGCAGAACGGCATCGATTCTGATACGCCTGCCGCAACAGATTTCCAGGTGGCTCAGTCAGCTATCGGAGTTGCCCAGAACAACTACAACCAAGCTTTTATTAAGGCGCCCGTGACTGGCGATGTTGCTTCCATCTCTGCCGTTGTCGGCCAGGTAGCCCCAACAAATACCGTTTCTACGATCGGTAGCGTGAGCGGTTTCATCGTTCTCACTAACGTTGCTGGCCTAGAAGTATCTGCTGGCTTCTCCGAATCAGATGCTGCCAAGATCCAACCAGGCGAAGAAGTTTCTTATTCATTCACCGCGCTTCCTAACGCGAATGCCACCGGTAAGGTTGTTTCGGTTAACTTGTTGCCAACAACTTCGCAGAGTGCAACTACCTACACCGCATACTTCTCTATCGATGGAACTGTCGCTGGCCTCAAGCCAGGCATGACAGCCACTGTTTCGGTACTCGTGAAAGATGCACCGAACGCGCTCTCTGTCATTCCTTCAGCCGTAACAACCTCGGGTAATTCCACCGGTGCTACCTCGAACGGAATCGTCAACGTTGTCACTAAGAAGAACGGTCAACAAGTTCTTACCCCAACTCCAGTTGTCATCGGACTCGTCGGAGATTCACTCGACCAGATCCTCTCTGGCATCAAGACCGGCGATGTCTTGGCGATCAAGACATCTACCGCTGCTGTTTCATCTAACGGCTTCCCATCGGTCGGAGTTCCTGGCGCAGGCGCAGCTGCTGGTGCTGGTGGCTTTGGTGGCGGCCGTGGATTCGGTGGCTAATGACAACCGTTATTGACGTTCAGCACGCTGTTAAGCAATACGGCAGCGGCGACTCATCGATCTTTGCGCTCAATGATGTGAGCCTCAAGGTTGAGAGTGGCGAATATGTAGCGATCATGGGTCCGTCGGGTTCGGGTAAATCCACCTTGATGAACATCATTGGTGCGCTCGACATCATGACATCGGGTGAGTATTACCTGGATGGGATCGAAATTTCTTCCTTGAGCGAGAGTGGACTAGCGATTCTTCGGGGTCGTCGGATTGGATTTATCTTCCAGTCTTTTAACCTGATTCCACGAACCACGGCGCTTAAGAATGTGGAGCTGCCAATGGCGTACCAAGGGATTAAGGCGGAAGAACGCAGAATGCGTGCGCTTAAGGCGTTGGAAGTCGTGGGTCTGGCTGATCGCGTGGACCACGAACCGACCGAACTCTCAGGAGGACAACAACAGCGCGTTGCAGTGGCCAGAGCCCTTGCTACACGTCCGGCGCTGCTTCTAGCCGATGAGCCAACCGGTGCGCTCGACTCGAAGTCGACCTCGGACCTGCTTGATCTCTTCGATCAAATCAATGCGGCTGGCCGCACCATTGTCGTGATCACCCACGAACAAGATGTTGCTAACCGGTCCAAGCGAATCGTTCGTATGCGCGATGGCAAAATTGTGAGCGATGAGATCAACAAGGAGCGTGTTGCATGAGCCTGCTTGAGATCATCAGATTTGCGATCCGCGGACTTTCTATCAACCGCCTTCGTACCTTCCTAACAACGCTCGGCATCATGATCGGTGTCATGTCTGTGATCGTCTTGATTGCAGTCGGTAACGGCTCTGCGAAATCAGTGCAGCAGTCGCTCGATCGACTCGGCACAAACTCCATCACCATTCGCTCAGGAGCATCTGGTGGCTTTGGACCTCGCTCACGTGGCGTCGCCGCAAACACCAAACCACTCACGGTTGCCAATACCTATGCATTGATGAATAAGACTCTTGCGCCAGATATTAAGCAGGTCGCTCCGATTCAAAATGCGAACGCGACGTGTGCGGTGGGAGCAAACACCACAACGCCTGGCACCTTCGTCGGCACGTGGCCTTCCTACTTTGAAATCTCTAACACACCGATTCAAAAGGGAAGTTATTTCTCGGTGGATGATGTGACTCAAGGCCGGCGGGTAGCCGACATAGGTCAGACCACAGCAACTGCGCTCTTTGGCACCGATAATCCCATCGGCAAGGTGATGAAGTGCGGTGGAATTCCATACACGATCGTTGGACTGACTGCCGTTAAGGGATCTTCGGGATTCCAAGACGGTGACTCACTTGTCATTGCACCGCTCACTGCTGTGCAGAGCACCCTCACCGGTGCTTCTAGCTCGCTCTCAAATATCACCGCAGAAGCGGCTTCATCGACAGTGACTACTCAGGCACAAGCCGAAATCGACACCGTGATGGACCAACAGCATCAGATCCACAACGTCGCTAAGCGCGATTACTCCACCTTCAACGCCGCGCAATTACTTGCAACATCTACTTCGAGCTCACAGACTTTCACTGTTTTGCTTGGCGCTGTTGCGGGTATCTCATTACTTGTCGGCGGAATCGGTATTACCAACATCATGTTGGTAACCGTGATCGAACGAACCCGTGAAATCGGTATTCGTAAAGCGATCGGCGCACCGAAGAGCGCGATCCTCACTCAATTCCTAATAGAGGCCACGATACTTTCGTTAGTAGGTGGTTTATTGGGGGTAATCGGTGGATTTATC